>DSLFC04101__coassemble_242_pt1 | contig 82945 bp, 90 predicted proteins | sample DSLFC04101__metabat2_low_PE_021 | metagenome-assembled genome bin DSLFC04101 | reverse complement strand
CGCTCGTCCGCGTCTTGCGGGCGGGCGCATTTTGCTGTTCTCAAAAGTTTTTTCAAAAACTTTGCTTTTCCATTTGGCATAGATACGGCACGTCCGTGGAAGGCAGCCGAAAGGGGATAAATAACCCGTCCCCGGGAACGAGAGGGGGTGAGAACATGGATTACCCTGCTCGGTTTGAATGGCAAACGAGATGTGAGTTTAATGCGTACTGCAAACGCACATTACGCAACGAACTGATTGACGCTTGCCGGGAACGCAAAAGCCGCAAGCGGCACGAAGTGAGCTTTGCAGACCTTACCCCGCAAGAAGAAAAGCAGCTTTATACCGTTGACAGATATTTTGTCAACGAGGACAAAGAAGCCTTTTGCGCGGGTGGCTTGAAGATCACCGCGAAACTGCTTGCCGAAGCTCTGCACTCCCTGCCGGACGAAAAACGTCAAGCCGTACTGCTGTACTACTTTTTCGACATGACAGATGTTGAGATCGCGGAGCTGATGAAAGTACCCCGCAGCACAGTACAGTACCGCCGGACAAGCTCTTTTGAACTGCTAAAACGATACTTGGAGGAACGCGCCGATGAATGGGACGAATTGTAACACCGACGAGCGCGGCTTATTGCCCTACCCGGTCATTTTAGCCGCGACAAAGGGCGACCCGGAAGCCATGAGCATTGTCATGCAGCACTACCAAAGCTACATAGCCCACCTGTCTATCCGAAAAATCCGCGACGAGCGCGGCAATACCTATTACGGAGTAGACGAGGACTTGCGGGAACGGCTGCAATCAAAGCTCATGCGGGCTGTCCTATCCTTTAAGGCAGATAAGTAAACGCGAAGCGTTTAACCCCTTTCCGCTTTGCGTAAATCTGCCCTGTTTGCTCCTTGAAAAAGAAAGCGGCGCAAGTTAGCGGCGGCGCAGCATAGGGCAAGATCGGACACATTCTCCCTGTACCGAGCCGGACGGCAGGTGCGCCATGACCGCTTTTCCCCGTAGGGGAAAAGCAGAGCGAACAACACCGCGCCGCAAAGCAAGCGTGGCAGCTTGCGGGCGACGACCGTACAGGCAGGACAATGATACTCCCGCGTTGAACGCCCTCACAGCATTGCGCGGCGCACCCACAAGCATGGGACGGGGTGAAACTCCCGTGGAGCTGTTGCCAGCAGCCGTCCGATGAAAAGCCCATTTTCGTATTGTACTTTTTAGCCATTTTACGAAAGGGGGTTTTTCTTATGGCAAAAAAGGAAACCGCAAGCCAGACCGCCCCCTTGCTTCCTATGCTTAAAACCGTTGAGCAAATGAGCAAGGTTAGCGGTATTGGAGAAAATAAACTGCGTGAACTTATGGATAGCGGAGAGCTTGAATATATCCAAAACGGGAACCGCCGCTTGATTGCCGACGCTGCAATTTGGGATTGGTACCACAGGGCAAAGAGATCGGCAAAGCCCCCGACAACACAAGGGGGTTAAAGTATGGCTATATCATCAAGACAAGTACAGAATAAGCGCGATAGCAACGGCGTTCTGACGGGGAAGCCAGGTACCGTTTATGATGTGAATATCAAGTACAATTCCCCGGAGGGGAAGAAAACCTATTCCAAAAAAGGCTTTGCTACCAAAAAGGAAGCAGCGCAGCATGAAGCAGAAATGAAAGTAAAACTTTCTAATCCTGTTTATACGCCTGTTATTGCTTCGCAGGGTAAGCAGACCGTCAAAGAGTATTTAGAAGAATGGGTAGAAAATCATGGCAAGGCAAATTTACGTCCGAGTACGTTTGCCAGCTATAAAAGCCATATCAAAAATCATATTGTGCCTTATGTCGGTCATGTTCAGCTCAACCAACTGACGCCGGCTATGCTTGATAATATGTTCCAGCAGCTTTTTGATAAAGGATTGTCTAACAGCACCGTCCGCTACGCACAGCGCATTTTGAGCGTATCAATGGAACACGCACGAAAATATCACTATATCGAACATAATCCTGCCCGTGATGTAATCACAAAGTTTGGCAAGCAGGGGAAAACACCCGACCCGTACACCGTTGAGCAAATGCAGCAATTTATGAGCAACGTGATCGGTACGGAGTGGGAAATGCCCGTTGTACTTGCCGGAATGTATGGATTGCGTATGAGCGAGATTATCGGCTTGCGGACATTCAATATCGACCTCGAAAAAATGCAGTTTGGTGTTGTTGAGCAAATGCCTTTCAAGGTACCACCCGGCACAAAAACCATTACAGAAATGGCACCGACAAAATCCAACGACCGCATTTTGCCGATTACCGAGGAAACGCTACCGTATTTCCTGCGGCAGTTTGATTTAATCGAGCGGCAGAAAGCATTGATAGAAGCAAGCGGCGGCGTGTACTATGACAACAAACTCTTTATCGCAAAGCCGGACGGCTCTCCGCAGCGCAGGGATAGAATGTCGGCAAACTTCGGTCAGCTTATCCGGCACCTCGAAATGCCGCACATTCGTTTCCATGATTTACGGCATACGGCAGCTACAAATATGCACCAACTCACAGGCGACTTTTATACCGTAGGCGAGATATTGGGGCATACACTAAAAGGCATTGGTATGTCGCTTGGTATCTCAACCAACCTTGAAGCGGTAACGGCACAATACGTCAATGTACGGCTGGAACGAAAAAGAGCTGTCCTTGAAACCTACCACAAAGCCCTGCACCCGCAGAAGCCCACGCCGGAGCCGAAAAAAGCCAAAAAGAAAAGCAGCGAAATGGAGCTGTAAAGAACGTATCTCTTTATAGTTCCACGCTGCTTTTTATATGCTTTTAGAAGTTCCGGGCACCATTCGGGCACCACGGCATACATTTTTCAAAAATAAGATGTATAAGAAGTTTGCCACAGGGCACCACAAATCGGGGCACCACGGGCACCATTCACCCGGATTTGCCTGTTTTCAGCAGGGCAAAATCACTCGCTGAAAGGCATAAGAAAACCCGCGTAAACCCTTGATTTACGCGGGATTGTTGTTGGCGGAGACGGTGGGATTCGAACCCACGTGCCCTTTCGGACAACTCGATTTCGAGTCGAGCTCGTTATGACCGCTTCGATACGTCTCCATTTAGAAAATATTCAGTTTTTGGCGCAGATAACATGATTTCGAGTCAGCCCCGTTATGACCACTTCGATACCTCTCCGTGTATGTCAAACACGGTCAGAACACCTTGAACCTCAAAAAAGAGGAAAAACCAAAATGTTAGAACGGCGTGTTAGAACAGCGAAATATTTAGTTTTTAGAACCCGCGAAAACCCTTGAAAACAAAGGGAAACGGGTGGACGAAAAAGCCTGAGCTGCGGAGGATTTCGAGTCAAGCTCGTTGCGACCACTTCGATACCGCTCCGTGTATTCAATTTCAAAGCGAAGTTATTATATCAGCCGAAGCAAAAAAAATCAAGTTCAAACTTTCTTCATGGGGTTTCCTATAGACTTTTTTGCGCTTTTATGATATCCTAACGGCATCCATAGATAAAGGAATGTCCCTATGAAAAAGAGAAAGAGATATTTTTCATTTGCACTGTCCCTGATTCTGATGATGAGCCTGCTTACGGGCTGCGGCCCCAAGCGGGCCACCAAAGAAACGGATATGTCCACCATTGGCATTGATATCGCCAAATACCAGGGCACCATCGATTGGGAAACCCTGAGTGCTACAGGCATCAATTTTGCCATAGTGCGCCTGGGCTACCGCTCCTCCTCTGACGGCAGCATTGTAGAGGACAGCAACGCCCGGTACAATATGCAGGAAGCGGCGAAAAACGGCATTGCTTTGGGGGCATATTTTTTCTCTACGGCAATTTCCCCCGAGGAAGCCCAGGAGGAGGCACAGTGGGTGGCGGATATCATTGCCCAATACCCCATTACATATCCCGTAGTCTACGACTGCGAAGGCTATGATGACCCCGAAAGCCGCCAGAATCACATGAGTGCCGCAGAGCGGACCGATGTTGCCTTGGCTTTTCTGAAAGCCATTGAAAAGAAGGGCTATGAGGGAATGTTCTATGCCTCCAAGCACGACCTGGAAAACAACTGGGATACGTCCCGAGTCGAAAAAGACTATAAGATTTGGGTTGCCCAGTATCCTGCAGAGCCCTATCCCCAAACCCAGCAATCCAGCTATGAGGGGAAACACCATATGTGGCAGTACACCAAATCCGGGACGCTGCTGGGCATTGACCAGTATGTGGACCTGAATGTGGCGTACTTTGGCTACGACGGCATTGAGCCGCCCAAGGACCCAAACCCGCCGGAAGAGGTGGGGCCCGACGTGGAAGCCCTTATGAAATTCACCGAAACCAACGAGACCGTCACGGCTAAGGATGAGACGAACCTCCGGGACCGCCCCAGCCAGGATACAGACAGTCAAATCATTTACACTTTAAAAAATGGTGAAACAGCCCAGCGCATTGCCGTCAGTGAAAGCGGCTGGTCCAAGATTCTCTTCGGCGGCCGGGTCTGTTACGCCGTCAGCAGCTACCTCACAACGGATTTGAACCACACGCCGGGGGCCTCGTCCCAGATGCCGGATGCCGACGGCGACGGTATCATCACGGATTTTGAACCCACTGACCAGATGGTCACGGCCAAAGAGCTTGTGAATCTGCGGTCCCTTCCCAGCGTGGAGCGGGAGGATTCCAAGATTCTGGGCCAGCTGAAAAAATATGATCTTGCCCGCCGTGTCGGCATCAGCAGCAACGGCTGGTCAAAGCTCGAGTACAACGGGCAGACCTGCTATGCGATCAGCAGCTACCTGACCCCGGCAGACGGGTCGGAGGAGACAAAGCCCCAGGGGGATGAAATTAAAACCCAGTTTGAGCAGATCAATGATTCCGTGACCCCCAAGGAAAAGGTCAATCTGCGGTCCATTCCCAGCGTGGACGACCCCAGGTGTGAAATTGTCGCCACCATTTATAAGGGCGACGTGGTGACACGAACGGGAATCAACCGGGATGTGGGCTGGTCCAGAGTGGAGTATAACGGCCGGGACCTGTACTGTGTCACCAGCCTCCTGACGGAGGTGGAAACCCCGGAGATACCTTTAACGTAGAATTTCCGCGAAAAAAGAAAAAAATCTATTGACAAATCCATTTGCCCGTGGTAATATAACCCAGTCGTCAGGACATGGGCGAGTGGTGGAATTGGTAGACTCGCTAGATTCAGGTTCTAGTGTTCACTGCGGACGTGCGGGTTCAAGTCCCGCCTCGCCCACCAAAAAAGAAGGATACCCGAATGGGTATCCTTCTTTTTACCTTTCCCAAAAGCTTTATCGATAAAAAACAGCCCAAATACGTCTTGCTGATATCTGAAATAATTTAAAAAACCTCTTGATTTTTCCAAACGGCTATGGTAAAATAAATCGGTCTGAAATCAAGGTGAGTCCTCTGCGGCCTCAGGTGCGCATGAACGCCTAATATTTAAGGAGGACAAAGAAATGGATTTAGTCAAGGCTCTGAACAGCCAGTACATGAAGGAAGAGCTCCCTGAGGTTCGGGTGGGCGACACCGTTCGTGTGCACGTTCGCATCAAGGAAGGTTCCCGTGAGCGTATCCAGGTGTTTGAAGGCACCGTTATCGCCCGCAAGCACGGCGGCATCGGCGAGACCATCACCGTTCGTCGTATCTCCTACGGCGTGGGCTGCGAGAAGGTCTTCCCCCTGCATTCCCCCAACGTGGCTATGATCGAGACCGTCCGTAAGGGCAAGGTCCGTCGCGCCAAGCTGTACTACCTCCGTGACCGTTTCGGCAAGGCTGCCAAGGTCAAGGAGAAGGTCTAAGCCAGAATTCCATAAAAAAAGAGGGCTCGGCCCTCTTTTTTTATTGGAAAATCCAGGCAATCTTTACACTTTGTTATAGAAAACCTGCAAAAACTGTGCTATACTGATTTGGTACAGATAGATTCTTCTATCTGCCGATGGGAGGGAAAGCCCTTATGGCTGCTAAAAAAGAAAAAAAGGAAGAAAAAAAGCTGAATTGGAAGCAGAATCTTATTCTGTATCTCCATGATTTTATTATGTTCATGGCCATTATCCTGGTCTTTTTGATTTTTTTCCGGGTCATCGTGGTGTCCCAGGATTCTATGTATTCGACCCTTTGGGACGGGGACTATGTGCTCCTGAGCAGCAACATCGTCTACCGGGAGCCCAAGCAGGGAGACGTTGTGGTTATCAATAAAGAGGGCTTTGATACCATCATCAAGCGTGTCATTGCCACCGAAGGCCAGACCGTGGATATTGATTTTGAAAACGGCATTGTCTATGTGGACGGCCAGGCCCTGGATGAACCCTATATCCACAATCTGACTACCCGGTCTGAGGGCGTGAATTTTCCCCTGACTGTGGCCCCTGGCCATATCTTTGTACTGGGCGATAACCGGGCCGTGTCTATGGACAGCCGCAACCCTGTAATCGGCCAGATCGACAAGCGGGAAGTTCTGGGCAAGGCACTGTACCTGTTCATCCCCGGAACCGACGGCGGCCGCCTTCCCCGGGATTTTGGCAGAGTGGGAGCAGTCAAATGAGAGACAACGAAAAGATGAACATCCAGTGGTACCCCGGCCACATGACCAAGACCCGCCGTCAGATTGAGGCGGATCTCAAGCAGGTGGACGCGGTGTGCGAGATCGTGGATGCCAGAATTCCCATTTCCAGCCGAAATCCGGATATCGACGCCATTTGCGGCGGCAAGCCCCGGATTTTGGTGCTCAATCGAATGGATTTGGCGGACCCTGCCGCTACGCAGAAGTGGGCTGCCTGGTTCCGGGACAAGGGCATGACCGTTATTTCCACGGACTGCAAAAGCCGCAAAGGCATTTCTGACTTCGTTCCGGCGGCGAGAAAGGCCTGCACCGAGAAATTGCAGCGGGATGCCGCCCGGGGAATGAACCGTCCGCTGCGGGTTATGGTGGTGGGTATTCCCAACGTGGGGAAATCCACCCTGATCAACCAAATCTCTGGCCGGAAAGGCGCAAAAGCCGAAAACCGTCCCGGCGTCACCCGGGGAAAGCAGTGGGTCAGCGTGGATACCAGCCTTCTGCTTCTGGACACACCCGGCATTCTCTGGCCCAAATTTGAAGACCCCAATGTGGGCATGATGCTCTCCTATACAGGAGCGGTGAAGGAAGGGGTCATTGATGTGGAGGAGCTGAGCTGCCATTTGATGACCCTGCTCCATCGCTACTATCCCCAGGTCTTGAAGGACCGCTATAAGGTAGAAGCCCCGGCAGGCACTCCCGGCTGGGAGCTTATGGAGCAGGCGGGCCGCAGCCGAGGATACCTGATTTCCGGCGGAGAAGTGAATCTGGAACGGATGAGCAAGGTCCTTCTCGATGAATTTCGCAGCGGAAAATTGGGAAAATTTACTCTTGAGATGCCGGAGGATATGCCATGAGCGCAGAAACCATGTGGGAGATTGAAGACAGCTTTTACACCCAGGGATACAAAGTCATCTGCGGCGTGGATGAAGCGGGAAGAGGTCCCCTGGCTGGGCCTGTATGCGCCGCCGCTGTGATTTTGCCGGAGCATCTGGAAATTCCCGGCCTTACGGACAGCAAGAAGCTCACGGACAAAAAGCGCCGGGCTCTGTTTCCTGTGATTCAGGAGCGGGCCATTGCCTTTGGCATCGGGTTTGCCAGCGAACAGGAGATCGATGAGATCAATATTTTACAGGCAACTTTTCTAGCCATGAGGCGGGCAATGGAACAGCTGAAGGTCCGGCCGGACCTGGCGCTTATTGACGGCAACCGGGAAACCGACTTTAGCCTGCCTGTTCGCACGGTCATAAAAGGAGATAGCCTCAGCCTGAATATCGCCGCTGCCTCGGTCCTTGCCAAAGTTTCCCGGGACGATGTGATGCTTCGCTTGGCGGAAACCTATCCGGCCTATGGCTTTGACATCCACAAGGGCTACGGCACCCGGGCCCACTATGAGGCGCTGGAAAAATTCGGGCCCTGTCCCATTCATCGAAAGAGCTTTCTGAAGAAGTTTCATGGGCGGGAGTAAGCTTGCAGGAGCCTGGGGAGAGGCCTTGGCGGCGGAGTACCTTCGGAAAAAGAAGTATAAGATTCTTGCCTCCGGCTACCGCTGCCGTTTCGGAGAAATCGACCTCATTGCCGAAAACCGGAAATATCTGGTGTTTGTGGAGGTCAAACTCCGAAAGTCCCCGGACTTCGCCCAGGCTATGGAGTATGTAGATAAGCGCAAGCAGGAGAGACTCAAAATCACCGCCGCCATGTATCTGGGCCAGAACCCAACAGAGCTTCCCGCCCGCTTTGACGTGATTGAAATTTACGCACCAAAGGGTACCGAGACCATGCATCCGGAAATTCATCATATGGAGGACGCATTTCAATGAATGTTTCCGTTTTTGATTTTCACTGTGACACACTGCTCTCCCTTTTGGGGGAGGATATGAACCAGGCCGGAAGCCTGCGGAAAAACAGCGGACATATCGACCTGGAACGGGCATCGAAATTCGACGGCTATGCCCAGTGCTTTGCCTGCTTTACCACCTCGCTTACAGAAGAGCAGGGCGGCCTCTCTCCCGTGGTGATTTTTGAGCGGGAGCTTGCCACCATTCAGCGGGAGCTGGACAAAAATAAGGACCTCATGACCCTTGCCTATTCCCCGAAGCAGATTGAAAAGAACCGGGAGGAGGGCAAAATGTCCGCCATTCTGACGCTGGAGGGCACCGCCGGAATCGGCTATGACCCGGAGCTTCTGGGTGACTTGTGGAACATCGGCTTCCGCATTTCCAGCCTTGGCTGGAATGAAAAGAACCCGTTAACCGGCTCCCACGTCACCGGAGGCGGCCTGACGGACCAGGGAAGGGCCTATGTCCATACCGCCCAGAGCCTTGGAATGCTCATTGACGTGAGCCACATCAGCGACGAGGGCTTTTGGGACATTATGCGGATCACCCAGGCGCCCATCATCGCCACCCATTCCAACAGCCGGGCGGTCTGGAACAACAGCCGGAATCTGACCGACGATATGTTTAAAGCCATTGTGGAGACAGGCGGTGTGGCAGGCTATAACGCCGCCCGCTATTTCACCGGGGAGAATGCCACGCTGGACACCATCTGCGACCATATTTTCCACTTCCTGGAACTGGACCCCACGGGCAGGCACATCGCTCTGGGCGGCGATCTGGACGGCGTAGGACATATGCCGGATGGATTTGAGGGCGTCCAGAGCTGGCCCAAATTGGCGGACCGCCTGAAAGAACGAGGACTCAGTGAACATACCATCCAGGACATCTTCTGGAATAATGCCATTGGAGTGATGGAACGTGCTGTATGTAACCACCCGCTGTGATCGAGACGCCTTCACCGCCCACCGGGCGCTCTTTGAAAATCGGGGGCCCGATGGGGGATTGTACCTGCCCTTCCGGACGCCGAAGTTTTCCCAGGAGGAATTGGACACTCTGCTGGATGAGCCCTTCTCCGACTGCGTGGCAGATGTTTTGAACCTGCTCTTTGGCACAAAAATCACAGCCTGGGACGTGGAGTATGCCATTGGGCGCCGGCCCTTTGCCCTTAAAAATCTGGGTCACCGGGTCATGATTGCCGAGCTCTGGCGAAATCCTGACTGGCAGTTCCAAAGAACTGTCCAAGACCTGACACGGACCCTTCGGGGTGAAGACGGGCAGTGTGGGGACTGGCCCAGAGTTGCCGTGGGAGCCGCGGTGCTTTTTGGGCTATTCGGAGAACTCAAGCAGGCCGGAAATAGCCATGACGTGGATATCTGCGGGATTTCCGGGGACTTTTCCATGCCCATGAGCGCCTGGTACGCAAGGCAGTGGGGGCTTCCCGTGGGCAATATCGTATGCTGCTGCAACGAAAACAACGGCCTCTGGGACCTTATCTGCCACGGCCAGATGCGGACCGATGCAGTCAGTACGCCCACAGCCACCCCCGACGCAGACGTCACCGTGCCCGTAGGCCTGGAGCGTCTTGTTTACCAGGCAGGCGGCGTGGAGGAAGTGAGAAGGTATCTGGACCTGTGCCGCCAGGGGAGAATGTATGCTCCCAGTGATGCTGTGCTGGCGAAACTGCGCCAGGGCATATTTGTCAGCGTGGTTTCCTCTCAGCGCGTAAGCTCCACCATTTCCAATTTCTACCGCACAACCCGCTACCCCCTTTCTCCCTATACGGCCCTGTGCTATGGGGGATTGCTGGACTACCGCGCCAAAACCGGGGAGACCAGACCTTGTCTGCTCCTGGCGGAAAAGGCCCCTGTCTGCGACCGGGAGACCGTGGCAAAAGCCATCGGCGTTTCTGAGGCGGAGATTGAAAAAATGATGTGAATCGAAGGAGGTGCTCTATGGCACTTTTCGCCATTGGCGACCTGCATCTGTGTCTGGGGGTGCCGAAGCCTATGGACGTATTCGGCGGCGCCTGGGTGGGATACATGGAAAAGCTCCAAGAGGGCCTCTCCGTGATCGGCCCCGAGGATACCACGGTGCTGCTGGGGGATTTGAGCTGGGCGCTGGATTTAGAACAGGCAAAAGCGGATTTTTCCTGGATGAACCAACACATCCCCGGCAGAAAAATCATCCTCAAAGGCAACCACGACTACTGGTGGTCCACCGCCGCCAAATTTCAGAAATTCTGCCAGGAGAATGGGTTTTCCCAGATGCATCTTCTGAACAACAATTGCTATGAATACGAAAATTGGGCCATCTGCGGCACCCGGGGCTGGTTTTTTGAGGAAGACCGGAGCGGCGAGCACGACGAGAAAATTTTCAAGCGGGAGCTTCTGCGGCTGGAGGCAAGTCTGCAAGGGGCAGGGGAGCGGGAGAAATTGGTGTTTCTCCACTATCCGCCCCGCTATCGGGGCTATACCTGCCCGGAGATATTGGAGCTTCTCAGGCGCTACGGCGTGCGTCGCTGTTTTTACGGTCATCTCCACGGCGGGAGCCATAAGCTTGCCATAGAGGGTCTCTGGGACGGCACCGAGTTCCGCCTCACCGCCGCAGATTACTTAAATTTTGCGCCATACATGGTATTTCCATAAAAGTTTTTTCAAAAAGTATGGACAAAATCGACTTATTCTGATAGAATATATCGGCTATCAAACAAAATACAAATAAAATGGTCTCGCTCTGCGAACCGATTTTAGGAGGATTACAGAAAATGAACGTTAAGAGCACTGAGAAGAAAGGCAATGAGGTTACCGTCGTTGTCGAAGTCGACAAGGAACTGATGGAGTCCGGCGTCAATAAGGCTTACATGAAGGCCCGCAAGAACATCCAGATTCCCGGCTTCCGGAAGGGCAAGGCCCCCCGCAAGATGATCGAGGCTATGTACGGCGCCCATGTTTTCTACGATGACGGCCTGGAAGAGATTTTCCCCGAAGTCTATGACTTCGCTGTTCTGAAGCAGGAGCTGAAGGCCATCGGCCGTCCCAGCCTGACGGATATGCAGATTGCCGACGACGGCTCTGTCACCCTGACCCTGACCACCGAGGTCTATCCTGAAGTCACCCTGGGCCAGTACAAGGGCCTGGAAGTGGAGAAGGCTCAGGTCTCCGTGTCCGATGAGCAGGTCAGCGCCGAGCTGAACCGGATGGCTGAGAACGTGGCCACCACCGAGACCGTGGATCGTCCCGCTGAAATGGGTGACACTGCCAACATCGACTTCGAGGGCTTTGACAATGGTGTCCCCTTTGAAGGCGGCAAGGGCGAGAACTTTGACCTGAAGCTGGGCTCCGGCCAGTTTGTCCCCGGCTTTGAAGAGAAGATCGTCGGCATGAGCGCCGGCGAAGAGAAGGACATTGACATCACCTTCCCTGAAAACTACCACGCTGAGCTGGCCGGCAAGGCTGTTGTCTTCCACGTCAAGGTGAACAAGGTTACCGTAAACAACGTTCCCGCTCTGGACGATGAGTTTGCCAAGGACGTTTCCGAGTTCGATACCCTGGAAGAGCTGAAAAACGACATCCGGAATAAGGCCATGGAGCAGGCGGAGAAGAACGCCCAGGCTGCTTTTGAGCAGGCTGCTGTGGAGAAGGCCGCCGAGAACACCACTGTGGATATGCCCAAGGCCCTGGTAGAGGCAGAACTGGACACCCAGATGGAGCGCTTTGCCTATCAGCTCCAGATGAGCGGCTACTCCATGGAGCAGTACGCCAAGATGATGGGCGGCGACGTTTCCACCATGCGCAACGCTTTCCGTCCCGCCGCTGAGAAGCAGGCAAAGATTTCCGTCACCCTGGAGAAGATTGTGGAGGCCGAGGGCATCACTGTGTCCGACGAGGAGATCGAGGCCGAGTTCGAGGCTCTGGCAAAGCAGTATGAGCTGGACGTCGCCAAGGTCAAGGAGATGGTCCCCATGAACGAGCTCACCGGCAGCCTGACCACCCGGAAGGCTTCCAAGGTCATCACCGAGTCCGCCGTGGCCGTTGCCCCCAAGGCTGAGGAGAAGACCGAGGCTTAAGTTGGAATAACCTTCCAAAAGATTGGCTATACTGAATTCTAATGAAAAACGGGTTCCCTATGAACCCGTTTTTCATGGAATGCTTTCTTTTGGCAAACGCCAGAAGTTCATGTTGAATCGTTTGCGTCCTATGAAAGGAGACATCACCATGAGTTTAGTTCCCTATGTTGTTGAGCAGACCAGCCGCGGAGAGCGCAGCTATGATATTTTCTCCCGTCTGCTGAATGACCGCATTGTGTTCCTGTCCGAGGAAGTCAACGCCACCACCGCGTCCCTGATCGTTGCCCAGCTTCTCTATCTGGAAGCCCAGGACCCTGACAAGGATATTCAGTTCTATATCAACAGCCCCGGCGGCAGCGTCACCGACGGCATGGCCATCTACGACACCATGCAGTACATTAAGTGTGACGTGGCCACCATCTGCGTTGGCATGGCAGCCTCCATGGGCGCCTTCCTGCTTGCTGCAGGCACCAAGGGCAAGCGCATGGCTCTGCCCAACGCCGAAATTATGATTCACCAGCCTTCCGCAGGCACCCAGGGCCAGATCACGGATATGGCCATCCACCTGAAGCGTTTGGAGACCATCAAGAGCCGTATGAACCGCATTCTGGCGGCCAACACCGGAAAGAGTGTGGAAGAGGTCACTGCCGCCTGCGAGCGTGACAACTTCATGTCCGCAGACGAAGCGCTGGCCTTTGGCCTCATCGATCGGGTTCTGGAACATCACTAAGTATAAAGAAACGAGGTACCCGGCACATGCCTAAACGTACAGATCAGCCGATTCGCTGCAGCTTCTGCGGCAAGCGGGAGAACCAGGCGTCCAAGCTGATTGCAGGCCCCGGCGTCTACATCTGTAGTGACTGTGTGGCCGCTTGTAGCACATTGCTCCAGGACGAATACGATACGGAGCCCATTGAAAACATCAAAGCTCCCGAAAAACTGCCTACGCCTATGGAGATGAAAACCTTCATGGACCACTACATCATCGGCCAGGATGATGCAAAAGTGGCTTTGGCAGTGGCAGTTTACAACCACTATAAGCGCATCTATTTTGGAAATGATTCCGGTGTGGAGCTCCAAAAGAGCAACATTCTGCTTATCGGACCCACGGGCAGCGGCAAAACCCTGTTTGCCCAGACCCTGGCGAAAATTCTGAATGTGCCTTTTGCCATTGCCGACGCCACGACCCTGACCGAGGCAGGCTATGTAGGCGACGATGTGGAAAACATCCTCCTGCGGCTTTTGCAGGCGGCGGATTTCGATGTGGAACGCGCCGAGCATGGCATTATCTACATCGACGAAATGGATAAAATCGCCCGCAAGAGCGAAAATACCTCCATTACCCGGGACGTTTCCGGCGAAGGTGTCCAGCAGGCGCTGCTGAAAATTCTGGAAGGCACCGTTGCCAACGTCCCCCCTCAGGGCGGACGGAAACATCCTCAGCAGGAAATGATTCCGGTGGATACCACGAATATCCTTTTCATCTGCGGCGGCGCTTTCGATGGACTGGATAAGATTATTGAGAAACGGACCGATAAAAGCGCCATCGGTTTCGATGCCCCCATCATGAGCCGCAACAGCCGGGATGTGGGAACCCTGCTCGGACAGGTGGAGCCTCACGACCTGCTGAAATTCGGCATCATTCCGGAGCTTGTGGGCCGTATGCCCATGATTACCACCTTGCAGAGCCTCAGTCAAAATGACCTGGTCCGTATCCTGGTGGAGCCTAAGAATGCCATTACAAAGCAGTATCAGGCCCTTCTGCAGATGGACGGGGTGGAGCTGGAAATCTCCGATGAAGCCCTGCTGCTCATTGCCCAGAAGGCCCTGGAACGTCAGATCGGCGCCAGAGGCCTGCGTGCCATTCTGGAAAAAGTCATGACCAGCATCATGTTCCTGATTCCCTCGGACCTCACCATTAAAAAGGTGGTCATCACCCCGGAGTCCATCGACGGCGGCGATCCCATTATTGTGCGCGACAGTGCCCATCCCAGAGAGAAGCTCTCTGGACAGCGATAATTTCCACAGGGGTAGCTTTGCTACCCCTAATTTTGCAAAAGGAGGGATCGTCCCTTGACTGAAACAATATTTGCCGGGAAAATGCCAATTTTAGCCTTACGGGGCCTGGTGGTTTTCCCTGAACAGACCATCCATTTTGACGTAGGCCGATTGAAGTCTGCCAAGGCTTTGGAAGCGGCAATGAAAGCGGACCAGACCCTTCTTCTGATCCCTCAAAAGGACCTGACTGTAGATGACCCGGGCTATGGGGATCTCTATTCTATGGGCACCATTGCCAAGGTCAAGCAAGTCCTGAAAACCCAAGGCGAGAATCTGCGGATTTTGGTGACAGGTGTCTGCCGTGCCCGCATTACGGAAATGGGCCAAACGGAGCCATTCCTGCAGGGCATGGTGGAATCCGTGCCTACCCCTGAGACAGAGGATTCCCTCCGGGCCCACGCCCTGCGCCGGGAGGCCAATGCCCTTTACGGCCTGTATGTTCAAATGACCGAGCATCCCGCCCAGGCCATTCTGCTCCGGATGATGACCAATGAAAGCTGCGGCTTCCTGGCAGACACCATTGCCCAGAATTCCGGCATTGATTTCCCGGATAAGGTCAAGCTCCTGCTTCAAATGAACCCCGTCCGCCGCCTGGAGGCCGCGGTGAAGCTTCTGAATCAGGAAGTGGAAATGCTGCGGTTGGAATCCGACATCCAGGAAAAGACCCGGTTCGCCATCGACCAGAATCAGAAAGATTACTTCCTGCGGGAGCAGATGAAGGTAATCCGGGACGAGCTGGGGGAGGATGATGAAGCGGAATTTGATACCTACGCCCAGAAAATCAGGGCCCTGCATCTGTCGGAGGAGAGCGAAAAAAAGCTTCTGAAGGACGTGGAGCGGCTGAAAAAGCAGCCCTTCGGCTCTTCCGAAGGCGCCGTTCTCCGGAACTACCTGGATACGGTGCTGGAATTGCCCTGGAACAAGAAAACCCGTGAACGGGTGGATTTGGCAGCCGCCAGAAAAATCCTGGAGCATGACCACTTCGGCCTGGAAAAGGTGAAAGAACGCATTCTGGAAACCATCGCCGTGCGAAAGATGGCTCCGGAAATGCCGCCTCAGATTTTGTGCTTGGTGGGACCTCCCGGTGTGGGCAAAACCTCCATTTCCTACTCCATCGCCCGGAGCCTGAACCGGAAGATGGCCCGTATTTCCCTGGGCGGCGTCCATGACGAAGCCGACATCCGGGGCCATCGCAAAACCTATGTAGGAGCCATGCCCGGCCGTATCGTATCCGCCCTCATTCAGGCGGGAAGCGAAAATCCCGTGCTTCTGCTGGACGAAATTGATAAGATGGGCTCCGATTACCGGGGAGACCCCAGTGCGGCGCTGCTGGAAGTGCTGGACGCTGAGCAGAACCACACATATCGGGACCACTACCTGGAAATTCCCATCGACCTGTCGGACGTGCTCTTCATCACTACCGCCAATACCCTGGACACGGTGCCCCGGCCCCTGCTGGACCGGATGGAGATCATTGAGCTTGGTTCTTATACCGATGAAGAAAAGCTGATGATCGCCAAGAACCACCTCATTCCCAAGCAGCTGAAAAACCACGGTCTAAAAAAGACACAGCTGCGGATTACCGATGACGCCATTCGGGAGATCATCTCCTGCTATACAAGAGAATCCGGTGTCCGGAGTCTGGAGCGGTGCTTCGGCGAAATCTGCCGGAAAGCCGCCATGGAGATTGTCTCCCAGGAGGAGCCGAAGAAACTCAGCGTCACAGGAACCAACATTGAAGATTTCCTAGGCGTCCGGAAGTATCTGCCGGACAGGCTTCCCTGTACGGACCAGGTGGGCCTGGTCACTGGCCTTGCCTGGACCAGCGTAGGCGGCGAGACCCTGGAAGTGGAAGTGAACGTCATGGATGGCTCCGGCAAGCTGGAACTGACGGGCAACCTGGGCGACGTCATGAAGGAATCCGCCCACGCGGCGCTCAGCTATATCCGGGCAAACGCCGCAAAACTGGACGTTTCCGGTGACTTCTATAAGAATAAGGACATCCACGTGCATTTCCCCGAGGGCGCGGTGCCAAAGGATGGACCCTCCGCAGGCGTCACCGTCTGCACGGCTATGGTCTCTGCCCTGACAGACACCACGGTTCGCCGGGATGTGGCCATGACAGGTGAGATCTCCCTCCGGGGCCGGGTCATGCGGATTGGCGGCCTGAAAGAAAAAACCATGGCTGCCCTGCGCCATGGAATCCGTACGGTCATCATTCCCAAGGACAACGAACGGGACTTGGAGGAGATTGACCAGAGCGTCCGCCGTCAGCTGAATTTCATCAGCGCCCAGACCATGGATACGGTACTGGAAGCGGCGCTCAATCGCCAGACCACCATGACCCCCGCCATTTTGGGGGACCTGCCCGGTGACATGAAACCCAAGTCCCGGAGCCGGGAACTGCGGCAGTGAGGCGGATTATGAACTTTCAGAATGTAGAATTTGTAAAATCCGCCGCCTCTGCGGCGGACTTCCCCAAAACCCGTCTGCCGGAAATTGCCTTCGCCGGAAAGTCCAACGTGGGCAAGTCCTCGGTTATCAACCGCCTGCTGCAGCGGAAAAACTTCGCCCGGGTAGGGGACAAGCCCGGAAAAACCGTCCATGTGAACTACTTCCTGCTGGACAAGAAGTGCTACCTGGTGGACCTTCCCGGCTACGGCTTTGCCAAGGTCTCCCAGCAGGAGAAGGAGCGGTGGGGCAAGCTCATGGATACCTACTTCGCCGCTGGGCGTATCGATCTGGGGGTCCTGATTGTTGACTACCGCCATCCGCCTACAAATAACGACATTACCATGGCAAGCTGGTTTATACAGACTGGATGCCCCTTCGTGGTGGTGGCAAACAAAATGGACAAGCTGAAAAAAAGCGAACTGGAACCAAACCTCAAAACCATTCGGGAGGATTTGGAGCTGCCGGAAAGCTGTCCCGTCATTCCCTTCTCCGCCGAAAAAGGGGAGGGAAGAGACGCTCTGGTGCGTCAGATTCTGACGGTTGTTCAGGAATAACATAGGAAAAATCGACCCGACTGTCTGAAAAGCAGTCGGGTCGATTCTCTTATTTGGTGTGCAGGAATCGAATGATGAAGGGAATGCTCATGAGCCCTGCCAGGATATCGGAAACAGGCTGGGCAATCTGGATTCCCAGAAGACCCCAGAGAGGCACGCCAATGACCAGCATGGGAATGGTCACGCCGCCGGAGCGCACCAGGGACAGGAAGGAGGCAACCCCCGGCTGCTGGATGCTCTGGTAGAGCATATTGACAGGCACGGAAACGGCCATGAACATCATGCCCAAGGCGGAAAAACGCAGAGCCGTGGAGCCAATGGCGATCACGTCCACATTTTTCTGGAAAATGGCAATGATCTGGGGGGCAAAGAGGATGCTGGCAATGGACATACAGCCGATAACGACGATGCTGAAGGTCATGGTAAAGATGAGACCCTTTTTCACTCGGTCCACCTTTTGTGCCTGGTGGTTGAAGGCCGCCACAGGCTGGAAGCCCTGGCCCATGCCCAGGCCGATGCACATGAGGAAATTGGCATATCGGGAAACCACGCTCATGGCGGCAATGGCAGCGTCGCCGAAGGGCTTTGTCAGGTTGTTTTGTAGACCCACGGTAATGGCAGAGAGGCTCTGCCGGATGAAGGAGGGAAATCCCACCCGGCAAATGGCAAGATACATTCTGGCATCCCGGCTGATGGCTTTGAGGGAAATGGTACTCTGGGCCATTTTGAGATACATGACAAGCAGGATGATGAAGCTTACCACCTGGGAGACCGCGGTGGAAAGTCCCGCGCCATAGACGCCCATGTGAAGTACCATAACCAGGACGTAGTCCCCAAGAATGTTCAGAATGCCGCCGATGGCCAGGCCGAACATGGCGTAAAAGGCCTTCCCTTCATAGCGGAGACAGTTGTTGAGAATCAGCGAGCCAATGATAAAGGGAGCCGCCAGAAGTACCCAGAAGCCGTAGTCCATGGCGTAGGGGAGAATGGTTTCGGTGCTCCCCAGAAAGCGCATCAGCGGTTCCAGGAAAATGAGCCCCAGAGCCGCAAACCCTACCCCCACGGTGCATCCCAGGTAGAAGGCGCTGGAAGCATATTCAGTGGCCCGGTCTGCATCTTTGGATGCCAGACACCGGGAGACAAATGTGCCGCTGCCGTGGCCCAGCATAAAGGCTATGCCCTGCATAATGGCCTGGATGGTAAACAGCACCCCCGTTGCCGCCTGGGAGCTGGCTCCCAGAGTACCCACAAAATAGGTGTCCGCCATGTTGTAAATGTTCGTGATGAGCATGGAAATGGTGGTGGGGATGCCAAGGTTGAAAATCAGCTTCGATACAGGGGTTTCAGACATTTTCTTGTAGTGCAGTTCCGCATTCGTCAAGATATGACCTTCTTTCTCTATTATTTCTTTACCTTATTATATCACGGGAAAAATGCCTGCGCAACAAAATCGAGAAATCCATAGTAGACATGTAAAAGATAAAATATGAAATAGAGATTGTATAATAATTACCGCAATGAAATAAGGAATAATTCTTTTTATGATTGAAAAAATTGTTGAAATTTTCTGGAAATATGATACACTTTAAATTGAACATTAAAATAGTTAGTATTAGAGGGAAATTTCATCTTTCCTGCAACGAATTTTAGAAATTCATTACCTTCCATTTTATAACCTTCAAAATATCTAAATAGAAAGAAGTTGTTATTATGGCGATAATACAATGCCCTAATTGCGGAGAAGCGGTTTCTGATAAGGCAAAAAGATGTGTTCACTGTAATTATGAACTAATACCTGATGAGAAGAGATTATGCCCAGAATGTGATGCAGAACTGGATGGCACAGAGAAGGTCTGTCCAAAATGTGGGTGTCCTATTGAGACAACAGGGGCAGATTCCAAACCTAATACTCCACAGCAAGTTGAAGTAACTGGAGTAAAAGTAACCAATAAGAGCAAAAAGAAAATTGCTATTATTATTGCGGTTGTAATTATTGCAATGATTGCCGTTATAGGAATTCAGAATATACTAAAGAAAAACACACAGAAAAAATATGCATCTAATCTCGAATTAGCTACAACGACAATGCTTTTAGGTGCTTCTGAAGCCGAGGATTGTGGGAACCTCATTAAGCAAGTCTGGTTTAACGCAATATATGAAGAAAGAGATTCTAAAACGGACGCATATACTTGCCCCAATGGATATTTCGTGAGCGATTTTAACGATGCATTAGGAAACCTATTTTCTGACTCTAGTTTTAGAAGTCAACTCGAAAGCATTGAGAATAACCAGACTTTTGTCCGTTCCATGATGAAAGATCTGAAAAATCCGCCTGAAGAATACGAAGATGCCTATGAAGCACTTTCGGATCTTTATGATGCGTATTTAAAATTAACAAATCTTGCAACTGATCCGAAAGGTAGTCTGCAAACGTTCTCCTCTAATTTCAACGATGCAGATACAGAAACATATAATGCTTATAGTGCAATGAAGTTGTATATTGACTAGAAATTATGGCAATATTGCTTTATTTATGTTGAAAGAAGGGAAAATATGGAAAAATTTGTAAAAGAATTTGCCATTCTGGCAGTACAGTTGCTGATATTCTATATCTTCCCCCTGTTTGCGGGACCCGGTAGGGAAATGGGAATCATTATGCTGATGGTGCTTGCCACCATGATGCTGTCCGTGGTTCTGGGCAGCGTCTCAAAATACAAGATAAAGTTCCTCTATCCCGTGGTCATTGCCCTGCTGTTCATCCCTTCCGTGTTCCTCTACTACAATGAATCCGCCCTCATTCACGCCCTTTGGTACCTGGCTGCCTCCGCCATCGGTCTTGGCCTTGGGATTATCACCCAGAAAATGGGAAGCAAATAAGAAAAACCCACGGACAGGGGAGACCCCATCCGTGGGTTATTCATTGGAAAATTACCCCTGCTCCAGAGCAGAGCGCAGGGCCTTTGCCAGCTGGTCAGGGCAGGAGGTGGACTTCATGCCGCACTTGGTGCCTTCCAGACGGGAAATGACTTCCTTGGCGTCCATGCCCTCCACGAGCTGACCGATGCCCTTGAGGTTGCCGTTGCAGCCTCCCAGGAACTGGACATTTTTGACCTTGCCGTCCTCCAGATCGAAGTAGATCATCTGGGAGCAGGTTCCCTTGGTTTTGTATTCGTACATAGTAAAAATTCCTTTCTGTTTAAAGAATGATATCCAGTCGTTTGGCGCCTACCAGCGCTGCCAATGCCTCCGGCGGCAGAATCATCTGGTGCCCTCTGGCTCCGGCGGAGACGGCAATTTCATCCCAAAGATCGCAGGTCTCGTCCAGGAAGGTGGGGTACTTTTTCTTCATGCCCACGGGACTGCACCCGCCCCGGATGTACCCGGTAAGGCCCAGAAGCTCCTTCACCGCCACCAATTCCATATTTTTGTCCCCGGCGGCTTTGGCGGCTTTTTTCAGGTCCAGCTCACAGCACACAGGAATGCAAAAGACGTTGATGCCGGTTTTTTCTCCCCGGGCAACCAGGGTCTTGAACACCTGCTCCGGAGGCATTCCTATGGCCTGGGCCGCGTGGATGCCGCCGAGGTCGTGCTCGTCAAATTTGTAAAATGCTTCCCGCACCGGGATTTTTGCCTGTTCCACCAGGCGGATTGCGTTGGTTTTCGCTGCCATAGTATCACCGGGGGTTATTATACGACAATTTTGGCCATTTTGCAAGTTTGAATTAAGGGCCAAAATGTGGGCATCCTAAGAAAAACGAGCAGGAGGCAGACTATGAGCGAAAGCGCAGACATGAAAAAGCAGGAGCAGGACCAGATCATGGAGCTAGGTTCCGATTTCACCAAAAGCAGTCAGGGGAGCATTTATACCCTCACCATCATCGGTCAGGTAGAGGGCCATCAGGTGGCTCCGGAGACGGTCAAGACCACGAAATACGAGCACGTTCTTCCGCTTCTTGCCGGAATCGAGGAAAGCGACGACATTGAAGGCCTGCTGCTTCTTCTCAATACGGTGGGCGGCGATATTGAGGCAGGTCTTGCCATTGCGGAAATGATTGCCGGCATGAAAAAGCCCACTGTGTCCCTGGTGCTGGGCGGCGGCCACTCCATCGGAATCCCCCTGGCAGTCTGTACGAAAAAATCCTTCATCACCCCCACGGCCAGCATGACGGTGCATCCGGTGCGGATGACGGGACTGGTGGTAGGCGCGCCTCAGACGTTCCGGTATTTCCAGCGCATTCAGGAGCAGATCGCGGACTTTGTCACTGCCAACTCCCGCATCAGCCGTGCCGACTTTGAACACTATATGATGGCCACCGGAGAAATGGCAACGGACGTGGGCACCATCCTCTACGGCAAAGAGGCCGTGGCCTCTGGTCTCATTGACAAGCTGGGAGGCCTCAGCGATGCCCTTGACGCTCTGCACAAGATGATTGAAATGCAGAAAAAGTGAATTTCCCGGCAACCGCCAAACCGCGGTTGCCATTTCTGCGTCCTCCGAAAAAAAGACTGGAAATCCTTGCAAAAATATGATATTATAAACTGAAATATTTTGGAAAGGAGGCGCCCGAATGGACTTTACCTGGCTGCAAAGTCTACTATATGGTTTTCTTGCGGGGCTTACAGAAATCTTTCCCGTTTCCGCGCAAGTCCATAAGGTCCTTCTGGTGAAATTTTTCGGCACCGAGGGGACGACGGAATTTTTGGACTTTCTCATCCATATTGCCGTGCTTGGGGGACTGTATTTTAGCTGCCGGGGCCAGCTTGTCCGCATATCCCGGGCCCGAGCCTTGGCCCGGATACCCAAGAACCGCCGCAAGCGCCCTCTGGACATCCGGACCCTCATGGACGTTAAGCTTCTGCAAACCATGCTGATTCCCGTTATCCCGGCACTGTTTGCCTATCAATGGACCTTCTCCTTCAAAAATAGGCTTATCCTTCTGTCAGCATTTTTGTTCCTCAACGGCGTTATGCTGTATGTACCCCAGTTCCTGCCCAGCGGAAACAAGGACGCCCGGAATATGTCCCATATAGAGGGGTTTTTCATAGGGCTCGGCGGTGCTGCGGCGGTGCTTCCCGGCATTTCTGCCATCGGCGCCAGCACTTCCATTGCCTCTGTCTGCGGCGCAGACCGGAGCTACAGTCTGAACATGGCGCTGCTTATGGATATGGTCCTGACTGCCGGTTTCCTTGTGGTTGACTTGATTGCTGTGTTCACAAACGGCGTGGGAACCTTCAGCTTCCTGATCTTCCTGCGGTATCTGATCTCCGCGGGACTTGCCTTTGCGGCAACGCTTCTGGCGGTTCGTCTGCTGCGGATGCTTGCGGCGAAACATACCTTTGCACTCTTCGGGCTATACAGCTTCGGTGTGGCCCTGTTTACCTTTATTCTGAATCTGATGGCATAAGGAGGAACTCCATGGCCCCGAAAAAAGGCTCCACCCGGGCGGAATCCCAGGTCACGGATACAAAAAAGAAAGCTTCCCAATCTTCCGGGAAGTCCAAGAATTCTGCGAAAAAAACCAAGAAGCAGCCCGCTGTCCGGACGGAATACCAGAATATGATCCCGGCGGAATTTATCGTTGCATTCTTCAGCCTGTGCCTCTTTGTTCTCTTTGTTTTCCTGTCGTTCAATTCCGAAGGGGCCCTTCTGAAAGTTACCAAATCTGTGGTCCTGGGTCTCATAGGCCAGGCGGGATTTTACATTTCCATTCCGGCGCTTCTGTATCTGACCATCATCAACACCTTTGGACGAAAAATGGCTTTGCAGATGCGAAGCGTATGCACCGTGGTTTTCGTGTTCCTCTGCGGCGCCATTTATCACCTGTTTGTGCAGAAGTATGACCTTTCCTCTGGGCTAAAGCTGTTCGCCGACCTCTACATGGGCGGCACAACGGGTACCACCGGAGGGGTCCTCTGCGGATCCATTGCTTACCTTTTGCGGTGGGCCTGCGGAAAGTCTTTTTCCCTTTTGATTCTTATGGTTGGGGCGGTGCTGACCCTTCTGGGCGCCATGCAGATCACCATTCCCAGTCTCATTCGGGCCATTGCCAACCGCCCAAGAGACGACTGGCAGGACAACGACGCAGAGGATTATATTGAGCCTGCTGCCATTGTGGTCAACCGCATTGCCACCAAGCAGATTGAGCATAAACGTCAGAAGAGGGAGAAGCTGATGGCACCCAAGGAGGAGCCGGAACCCATTGCGGCCCCTGCACCTCAGCGTCTGGCGCCTAAGCCTGCGGTGCAAAGGCAGCAGCCTGCCCCTGCTCCGGTTCCTGAGCAGCCTCCGGTACAGGATACGGTCAAGCAGGTTCCCGGCAAAGGCGCGGCCTTTATGAGCCGAATTGACGAGGAGATCAGTGCTCCCCTGGCAGGCACCGCGGCATATGTCCGGGAGGACATCCCCTCGGTGTTTGACGAGCCTGTGGCGCCGCTGAACCCGGTCCGTGTGGAGGCGGAACCCATGGAGCCGCCCATTCCTGCAAAAATGCCGTCGCTGGATATGCATAAGCCCCTGGCCCCTGCACCGAAAATGGAAAAACCCAAAGCGGAACCGAAAAAAGTAACGGCAAAAGAGACGGAAACCTCTGCCCAGCAGGTGGAGCGGGAGATTGCCAAAGGGCAAAGCGTCCCCCCGAGCGAATATGATTTCCCGCCCATTGACCTTCTGAACAAGCCCGTCCGCAGCGGCGCAGACGGCACCGAGGAAATGCGGGAAAACTCCCGCCGCCTGAACGAGACCCTGGCCAGCTTTAACATTGACGCCCACATTATCAACGTCACCCGGGGCCCCAGTGTCACAAGATATGAGGTAGAGTTGGATAAAGGCGTGCGGCTCAATAAGCTCACCGGCTGTGCCGACGACATCGCCCTGAGCCTGGGTGCTTCCGGCGTCCGCATTGCCGCCGTGCCCGGGAAGATATCCGTGGTGGGCATCGAGGTCCCCAACCGGGCTGTCACCACCGTGTCTCTGCGGGAAGTCATTGATTCTTCCGAGTTTACCAAGGCCAAATCCAAAACCTCCATCTCTCTTGGCAAGAGCATCGACGGCAACTGCGTGGTGGGAAACATTGCGAAAATGCCTCACTTGCTCATTGCGGGCACCACCGGCTCCGGTAAGTCCGTGTGCATGAATTCCATCATCATCAGCCTGCTCTTCAAGGCCGGTCCCGAAGATGTGAAGCTCATCATGGTGGACCCCAAAATGGTGGAGCTTGGCATTTACAACGGCATTCCCCATCTGCTGATCCCCGTGGTCACTGACCCCAAAAAGGCCGCAGGGTCCCTGCAATGGGCCGTGACGGAGATGCTCCGCCGCTATAAAATGATGTCTGATTTGGGCGTTCGGGACCTGGAATCCTACAATTCCATTGTCACCGCCGAAGAGGACGGTCAGAAACTCCCCCAGGTGGTCATTATCATCGACGAGCTGGCGGACCTCATGATGGTTGCCGCCAAAGAGGTGGAGGACTCCATCTGCCGCATTGCCCAGATGGGCCGTGCCGCCGGAATGCACCTGCTCATCGCCACCCAGCGGCCCTCTGCCAACGTCATTACAGGCCTCATGAAGGCCAACATTCCCTCCCGCATTGCCTTCTCCGTGGCTTCCGCCATGGAATCCCGTATCATTCTGGACACCATGGGCGCGGAAAAGCTGGTGGGTAAGGGCGATATGCTCTATGCGCCCATTGGCTGCGGAAAGCCCCTCCGGGTCCAGGGCTGTTTTGTCACGGACAGCGAGGTGGAGAAGGTTGCCGAATACGTCAAGTCCCACTACCATGCCGACTACGACCAGCAGGTCCTGACGGAAATTGAAAAGAAGGCAAAACAGGCCGGCAGCGGAAAGACCCCAGCCGCCAGCGTCTCGGACCCGGATCCCAGCGATGAGGAGCTGGAAGGGGACGATATGCTTCCCGCTGCCGTGGACGTCATTCTGGAAACCGGACAGGCCTCTGTTTCCATGCTCCAGCGGCGTCTGAAACTGGGCTACGCCCGGGCCGCCAGAATCGTGGACGAAATGGAAGAAAAGGGCATCGTCGGTCCTTTCCAGGGCTCCAAACCCCGGGCCATCCTCATTACCAAAGAGGCCTGGGAAGCCCGGAAAAACGGCCAGCAGATGGACTTTGACGATTTGGGCTACGATGGCGTTTCGGAGGAATGAACACAGATAAAAACTGCGCCCCGCAGAGTATTCTGCGGGGCGCTTGCTTATTTCAGACCCATGGCTTCATTTAAAATGGCGTTGGCGGCTTCCTCTTTGGACAGAAGGGGAAGCTCCACGGTTTTCTCTGCGGTAATCAGAGTGATGATGTTGGTATCCACCCCGAATCCGGCGCCGGCTACCTTCAGGTTATTGGCGCAGATCATGTCCACGTTCTTCTTTTGCAGCTTGTTCCGGCTGTTTTCCAGCATGTTTTCCGTCTCCATGGAAAAGCCGCAGATGACTTGCCCCGGCCTGCGGTGCTGCCCCAAATAGGCGAGGATGTCCGTGGTGCGTTTCAGGGGAATGGACAGGTCGCCGTCCTTCTTTTTCAGTTTCTGGTCATTGCAGCTTTCCGGGGTATAGTCTGCCACAGCGGCGGCCTTGAAAATGAAATCGGCGGCGGGCGCATTCTCCGACACAGCCTCGAACATATCCTGGGCGGAGATTATGGGAATGACCTTTACAAAAGGGGGAGGGGCGATAGAGGCAGGACCGGAGATCAGGGTGACCTCCGCACCCCGGAGCATGGCCATTTTCGCAATGGCATACCCCATTTTTCCCGTGGAGTGGTTGGTGAGATATCGCACCGGGTCCAGAGCTTCCTGGGTGGGCCCGGCCGTGACCAGCACCTTCTTCCCGGAAAGGTCATGGGGAAGGGCAAGATATTTGAGGACGTACTGGAGCAGGTCCTCCGGTTCCGGCAGCTTTCCCTTTCCCACGGCGCCGCAGGCAAGTCTTCCGCTGGCAGGCTCAATGACCTCCCAGCCATAGCGGCGCAGAGCAGCCAGATTGTCCTGGGTCACGGGATTTTCATACATATTGGTGTTCATGGCCGGAGCAATGAGCTTGGGGCAGCGGCATGCCAGAACCGTGGTGGTGAGCATATCATCAGATAGTCCATGGGCCAGCTTGGCGCAGACGTTGGCGGTGGCCGGAGCGATGAGCACCAGATCTGTTCGGTCGGCAAGGGCGATGTGCTCCACCTGGTGCTGGAAATTGCGGTCAAAGGTGTCCACCATGACACGTCTGCCTGTAAGCTCCTCGAATGTCAGGGGTGTAATGAATTCTGTGGCGTTTTTCGTCATGACCACTTCCACTGCGGCGTGCTGCTTCACCAGGGCGGAAGCCAGGGCGGCGGCTTTGTAGGCGGCGATGCCTCCGGTGACGCCCAGAAGGACGGTTTTTCCTTTCAGCATAGAGGTCCCTCCTTTTTTGAATAGTATAATCTTTTTTTGCAAAGCTGTAAAGTATGACTTGTAATTTTGGGCGGTGCTTGCTATAATGTGCCATTGGAGGAAGCGCGGACCTTAATTTGCAAAAGCTGGAAGTCAGATTTTTTGTGCCAGGAAAAGGACCGAAAACCTGGAAATATCGGATGTATTTCTTTTTTAGCCTGGATGATTGGCGCAAAGGAACGGCTTACCAGCTGCCGGCAATTTATTTCGCGTTTCCCGGAGCCAAAGCTCCATAATTTGCGCTGTATCCGCAGAAGCGGAACGGCAGCAGGAGGTAACTGAATATGAAAAACACCAACAAAGCGAAGCTGGACACCCGGCGTATGGCAACCCTTGCCATGCTGGCGGGCATTCTTCTGGTCATGGGCACCACGGGCATCGGATTCATTCCGCTTCCGGTCATCAAAGCCACCACCATGCACATCCCGGTGATACTGGGCGCGGTGCTGCTGGGACCTGCCGCAGGGGCGTTTCTGGGCGGCGTGTTCGGGCTGTGCTCGGTCTGGGTCAACACCGTCACACCGACGCTGCTGTCCTTCGCCTTTTCCCCCTTTATGAGCAATGAGGGCCTTCTGGGTGCGGCCAAGAGCCTGTGGATCGCCGTGGGCTGTCGGATTGCTTTCGGCCTTCTTGCGGGATATCTCTGGAAAGCCTTTAAAAAGCTGCTTCGGAAGGACTATCTATCTCTTCCCGTGACGGCGGCTGTTTCCGCCATCTGCCATACCGTTCTTGTTATGGGAAGCATCTACATCCTGCTGGCCCAACAGTACGCCGCGGCAAAAAATGTGGCAATTACCGCTGTGTTCGGCCTGATTATGGGCACGGTCACCGCCTCCGGCATCCCCGAGGCCATTGCCGCTGCCATTTTGGTGGGATTCATCGGGAAAGCCCTGCTCCATTTTGAAGAGCGCATAACGAAACGTTAAGGAGAAATTTATGCTTCTTGCCATTGATATTGGAAATACAAACCTTGTGATCGGCTGTTTTCATGGGAACAACCTGAAGTTCAAGGCCCGCATTGCCACGGACACCATCCGGACCTCCGACCAGTACGGCGTGGAGATAAAAAGCATGATGGAGGCCTACGGCGTTCGGGTGGAGGACATTGAAGACTGCATCATTTCTTCCGTGGTGCCTCCGGTCTTTAACTCCGTCCGCACCGGCGTGTGGAAGATCATTGGCAAGCAGCCAATGGTGGTGGGCCCCGGCCTGAAAACGGGACTGAACATCCATATGGACGTTCCCAGCCAGGTGGGCAGCGACCGCATTGTCATTGCCGTGGCCGCCCTGGCAGAGTACAAGGCCCCGCTGATCCTCATGGATCTGGGCACGGCCACTACTCTGGAAGTGGTGGAGCCGGACAACGTATATATGGGCGGCATCATCTTCCCGGGCGTGAAGCTGTCTCTGGACGCCATGACCACCCGCTGTGCCCAGCTTCCGGGCATCAGCCTGGACAAGCCCAAGCAGGTCATCGGCAAGAATACCGTGGACTGTATGCGAAGCGGCATGATGTACGGCACCGCCGCCATGATTGATGGCCTGGTGGAGCGTATCGAAGAGGAGCTGGGGCACGAATGCACCCTGGTTGCCACCGGCGGCATGGCGCAGTTCATTATTCCTCTGTGCAAGCGGGACATTATTCTGGACAAAAACATGCTCCTAAAGGGCCTGAACATCCTCTACCAAAAGAATAAACGGTAATCTTTCCCCGGATAGCCTTGCTATCCGGGGCTTTTTGCGCCTCGGCATAGGAATGGGCCGGGGCGCATAGTCTTAGGCAGGAGTTGATGCAAATGATGTGCGCTTGGCAAGAGCTGCTTACGGTCCTGCCGCCAAAATATCGACGGGATGTGGACAAACAGGGCAGGGAAGAGGCTCAGGAGGTCCGGCTTCGGCTTGGAGTGCCGCCGGAAATCCGGATGGGTTCCGGAAGCCGATGGCTTTCCGGGGCGGTTTCCCAGGACGATCTGAACTTCGTTGTGAACGCCGCCAGTCACTATTCCCCCTGGGCCGCGGCTTCCATATCCAAAGGTTTTCTCACAGCACCCGGGGGCCATCGAATCGGTCTCTGCGGCGAGGTCGTCTCCCGGGACGGGGAGGTTGGGGGCATTCGGACCGTCTCGTCCCTGTGCATCCGGATTGCCAGGGATTTTCCGGGAATCGCAGAAAACATTCCCCCAAAAGGAAATCTTCTGATTTTGGGACCTCCCGGGTGGGGCAAAACCACCCTGCTTCGGGACATTGCGCGAACGCTCTCGGAATCTCAGCAGGTGTGCGTGGTGGACGAGCGGGGAGAGCTGTTCCCCGGGGGCTTCCAAAGGGGAAGGCGGATGGATGTTCTGAGCCTGTGCCCGAAGGTTTCGGGACTGGACATGGCCCTCAGGACCATGGGCCCGGAGTGCATTGCCCTGGATGAGATCACTGCGGAGGCTGACGCCGCTGCCCTTTTTCAGGCGGCAAACTGCGGCGTTCGCTTGCTGGCAACTGCCCACGCCGCCTCCCGGGAGGAATTTTTGACAAGAAGCGTTTACCGCATTTTGGTACAGAACCGGGTGTTTGACAGCCTTCTTATTTTACACCGGGACAAGTCCTACCACGCAGAAAGGATGTGTACATGACCACAAAATGGATCGGGGCGATGCTTGTGATTGCGGGATGCGGCGGTTTTGGCTTCTCTCTGGCCGCTGCCCATCGCCGGGAGGTCCGGGAGCTTCAGGGACTTCTCCGGTCTCTGGAGTTTATGCAGTGGGAGCTCACATATCGCCTAACGCCTCTGCCGGAGCTCTGCGCTCAAGCGGGAAGAGAGGCAGGCGGTGTCCTTATGAAGGTTTTTTCCGACCTTTCAGGAGAGCTGAATCGGCAGATCTCCCCGGATGTGCCCAGCTGTATGCAGGTATCCCTGGGCCGCTATCGGAGCGCTCTGACGCCGAGAGGGAGAAAACTGCTCTTCCAGCTTGGAAGGTCTCTGGGGCGCTTTGATCTGGCAGGTCAGCTCAAAAGTCTGAAGGCTCTGCAGCGGGCCTGCCAGGATGCCCTCGTCTCGCTGGAAAGGGACAAGGATGTGCGTATGAGGAATTATCAGACATTGGGCCTCTGTGCAGGAGCGGCCCTGGCTATTATTTTTGCGTAATGGATATTGATTTGATTTTTAAAATTGCCGCCATCGGCATTATCGTCTCCATTCTCAACCAGGTCCTCTCCCGGTCCGGCCGGGAGGAGCAGGCCACCATGACAAGCTTGGCGGGGCTTGTGGTGGTGCTCATGATGCTGGCCCAAAAAATCGCCGATCTATTTGATCTGGTGAAGGCCCTGTTCCAGTTCTGATGGCAGTATTCTGGAAGGCCATTGCCGCCGTTTTAATTGCGGTGACTCTGGGGCTGGCCCTCAAACAGCAGGAAAAGGACATCTCCCTGCTTCTGAGTCTGGCTGTGTGCTGCATGGCGGGGGTTGTGGCCCTGCGCTTTTTGGAGCCGATGCTGGACCTTCTGTGGGAACTGGAGGCCATGGGCTCCATGGAGTCCGGTGTGCTGGGTGTGCTCATGAAGGCTGTGGGCATCGCCCTGGTGACGGAAATTTCCGGAACCATTTGCACCGACGCCGGCAACAGCTCCCTGGGAAAAACCGTGCAGATACTCGGCTCCGCCGCCGTGCTCTTTCTGTCCGTCCCGATCATTCGCAGTTTTCTGGAGTTGATACAGGAGATTTTAGGAAAATTATGAAGCGAATTCTACCAATGCTGGCAGTTATTCTTCTGCTCTTTGCCTTGTGGCCTCAAGCACGAGCCCTGGAATTTACTGCGCCGGAAGTCCCTGACTCCGGCGCGGAGCAAATGCCGGAACATACCGATTCCTTTGCTCAGGGCCTTCAGGAGCTTCTGGGCAATGTCCTTCTGGGCATCCGGCCGGACCTTGGTGAGGCTCTAAAAATCGCCCTGTCCGTTACGGCCTCGGTTTTGCTTCTGTGCATTCTCAAAACCGTTCCGGCGGGCACAAAATTCCCTACAGAGCTTGCCGGGACGGTGACCGTGGCTCTGCTTCTAGGCACCAATGCCAACGCCATGATCTCCCTGGGGGCCAAGACCGTTACGGAGCTCAGTGAATACGGAAAGCTCCTCTGTCCGGTTCTCACAGCCGCTCTGGCCGCCCAGGGAGGCGTCACGGCTTCCACGGCCCTCTATGCAGGCACCGCCGTCTTCGATTCCGTTCTGAGCCGCCTCATTGCCAGACTTCTGGTGCCGTTAGTCTACCTCTTTCTGGCCCTGGCCACGGCCAGCAGCGCCGTTGGTGAGGATATTCTCAAAAAAATGCGGGACCTTACAAAATCCACCGTCAGCTGGTGCCTCAAGACCCTGCTTACGGTGTTCACAACCTACATGGGCCTCACAGGAGTGGTCAGCGGGACCACCGACGCTCTGGCTCTGAAGGCCACAAAAATGACCATTTCCTCCGTGGTTCCCGTGGTGGGCGGCATTCTCTCCGACGCCTCGGAGGCGGTGCTGGTGGGCACGGCTCTGGCCAAAAACGCTGCGGGGATCTACGGGATTCTCGCCATCCTGGCTGTGTTCTTAGATCCGTTCACACGCATCGGCGTTCACTATCTGGTTCTCAAGGCTACAGCGGCTGTCTGCGCCCTCTTCGGCTCCAAGGAGATGACAGGCCTTATCGAAGATTTTTCCTCAGCCATGGGCCTCCTGCTTGCCATGACGGGCAGCACCTGTCTCATGCTGCTTATCAGCACCATATGCTTCCTGAAGGGGGTGGGGTAGTGGAGAGCCTGCGGCAGTATATATTGTCCGTCATTTGTGTAGCCCTCATCTGCGGCATTCTGTCGGGGATTGTCCCCGACGGGAGCAAAAAGAACGTTTTTCGGCTGCTGTGCGGCATTATCCTGGCTTTCACGGTTCTCAGACCCCTGACCCGCCTGAAAATCGAGGATCTGACAGAATTTTTGACCTTTGACACCTATGAAGCTTCCGAGGCAGCCGCCGCGGGAAAAGCCCAGGCGGAAAAAGCCATGGCGGATATCATAAAGTCCCGATGTGAATCATATATCTTGGACAAAGCCGCTGAGCTTCACGCCGCGATTCAGGTGGAGATCCGCGTAAGCGCAGGGCAGCCGCCTCTGCCTGTGGAAGCAACCATCCGAGGCACGGCATCGCCCTATGCCCGGCGGCAGATAGAATCCATTATAGAGAAGGACTTAGGCATCCCAAAGGAGGACCTGCAATGGATTGGATAGCGCTCCGGGAACAGGGAATGGGCAAACTCAAACAGTTTCGCTATGTGCTGCTGGTTCTGGCCGCAGGCATCATTCTCATGGCCCTTCCCAGCGGAAAAGTGGAGAAACCTGCAAGCACGCCTGTAAATGTCAAGACCCAGCCGGAACTCCAGGAGACCCTGGCCGGTGTCCTATCAAAAATTGACGGGGCAGGCAGGGTAGAGGTGCTTCTCACCCAATCCGCAGGGGAGAAGACCCTTTATCAGACCGACGACGAAACTTCTGCGGAAGCCACCCGAAGCAAAACAGTCTTGATTTCCGATGCATCCCGGGAGGAGACGGGGCTTGTGTATCAAAGGCTTCCGCCGGAATATCGGGGGGCGGTGATCCTCTGCCAAGGGGCCGACAATGCCCAGGTGCGGTTAGCGGTTACGCAGGCGGTGGCAAATGCTACAGGACTGCCCAGCCATAAAATATCTGTTTTGAAAATGAAATGAATGGAGGCATTTTTATGAAAGTTTGGAAGAAGAACATGGTGGCCGCCGCAGTTCTGGTGACAGTCTGCGCAGGCATCTACGTCAACTGGCTCTACACCGAAAAAAACACGGCAGTGGCCCTTGAGGATACTCTGGATGCCCAAAAGGTCATGTCCGACGACACCCTGGTCCTCTCTGAAGATATGTCGGCCATTGTGTCCGGGGAGGACGTGGCAACCACGGCCACCGATTATTTTGCCGCCGTCCGCCTCTCCCGTCAGCAGGCCCGGGACAATGCGGTGAACCTTCTCCAGGAGGCCATGGCCTATGACGGTACCAAAGAGGGGGGCACCAAGGATACAGAATCCGCCATGCAGCTGGATGAGATTGTAAAGACGGCTCTCAGCGAGGCCCAGATTGAGAGCCTGGTCATCGCCAAGGGCTATGCCGACTGTGTGGCCTATATGTCCGGCGACGGCATCTCCGTAGCCGTAGCATCTCCCGAGGGCGGATTGCAGCAGGAGGATGTGGCCGTCATCGCTGATATCGTCATGAGTCAGTCGGACTACGATCTGGACAGCATCCGGGTAGTAGAGGTTCAATAAGACAGGAAAACCTCGGCGTGATAAACACGCCGGGGTTTTCCTGTCCGATGCAGGGACATGGAAGCGTCCTGAAAGGCCCGGGACGGTTTTTCAAAATCTTTTTCTTGTATTTTCCTGGATTTGTGGTATACTAAACAAAAATATGTCGCGTGAAAATCCGTGACCATGATTTTGGAGGTATCCCAAATGGCAGATTCTAAACAGTACATCACCCAGGCCCAGGAGAACGGCAATGTGATGATTTCCGAAGATGTAATTGCAACCATCGTCGAGCACACCCTGACCGAGGTGGATGGCGTTGTAAAAGGCGGGCTTGAAGTCGTCGGCAAGAAGAGCTGGGGCAAGGGCATCCGCATTGCCATTGCTGAGGATAACACCCTGAGCATCGGCTGCAACATTGTGGTTGCCTATGGCGAAAGCGTCATTGCCGTTGCCCAGGCGGTTCAGACTGCCGTTGTAAACGCCGTGGAGTCTGTCACCGGCGTCACCGTTGCCGATGTGGACGTAAACGTCTGCGGCATTGTGCGGAAATAAGGTAGAAACCTATGACGAGAGGAAACGCCAGAGAACTGGCTGTTCATTTGATCTACGGCCGGGATTTTACCGGAGAAGAGCCGGAGCAGGTGATTTCTACACGGCTGGATAAGGAATACTACGAAAAACTCAAGGCAGAGAATGAGGTCTACACCGACCGCCCCAGCCGCAGCCAGCTGCGCTACATAGACACCGTTGTGGCAGGGATTGCCAATCGGGAAGCAGAGCTCAATGCCGAGATTGCAAAGTTCTCCATCGGCTGGGACGTGAGCCGCATCTCCCGGCTGACCCGGTGCATTATGCAGCTTGCTATTTTTGAAATCCTCTATGTAGAGGATGTGCCCACAGGCGTTGCCGTTTCCGAGGCCGTGCGTCTGGCCAAGAAGTACGACGGCGACGACACCGGCTCCTTTGTCAACGGGATTCTGGGCGCCTTTGCCCGGAGCCTGCCTCCTGTTTCCGAGGAAGAAAAATGAGCGTCATTGGCATCGATACCAGCAATTATACCACTTCCATCGCTTTTTTTGACGGTGCAGGCGGTGAAAACTGCTCCAAGCTCCTGCCTGTCAAGGCAGGGGAGCTTGGTCTGCGCCAATCCGACGCAGTCTTTGCCCATATCAAGAGCCTGCCGGAGCTTTCCGGCAGGCTGTTTTCCCATATAGAGGCAAGAAATATCACGGCGGTGGGCGTCAGCACCCGGCCTCGGAATGTGGAAGGAAGCTATATGCCCTGTTTTATGGTGGGATACTCCCATGGAAAGCTGCTCGCTGAGGCCCTGGGGGTGCCGCTGATCGAGGTCTCTCACCAGGAGGGCCATGTGGCCGCTTCCCTTTGGAGCGCAGGCCATCTGGAACTGATGAATGAGCCCCATTTGGCCTGGCATCTGTCCGGGGGCACCACGGAGCTGCTGCTTGTGGAGCCGGAAGGGAAGAGCGTCAAGTGTACCCGCATTGGAGGCACCACAGACATCTCTGCCGGACAGCTCATCGACCGGACGGGGCTGCTTCTGAACCTACCCTTTCCCTCAGGAAAGCACCTGGATGCCCTGAGCAAAGAAGCCCAGGGCAGGGAAGTGTTTAAAGTAAAGTGTGCAAACGGGGAGTTTTCCCTGTCCGGAGTCCAGAATAAGGTACAGCAGTTCCATAGCGCCCATGGTGACGCCGCTGAGACGGCGGCCTATGCCCTGCGGTGCGTGATCGGAGCCGTCTGCACGGCAACCGCCCAGGCCATGAAGGCATACCCCGGCTGCCGGGTGGTTTTCTCCGGAGGCGTGTCCGCCAACTCCATGCTCCGGGAGCTGACAAAGCCCTTTGACCCCATTTTCTCCCAGCCCCAATTTTCCACGGACAATGCCATGGGCGTGGCTGTGCTGGCCCACCGGGCTATGGAGGGATGATATGGCCCAAAACGTACTGTCTATTACCCAGCTGAACGAATATATCAGAAGCCGCATGGAGGAAGACCCGGCCCTGAGCCAGGTGGCCGTCCGCGGCGAGATCAGCAACTATAAGCTCTATCCTTCGGGGCACCACTATTTCACCCTGAAGGACGAGAACAGCGCCCTGAAATGCGTCATGTTCAAAGGAAACGCCCTGCGCCTGCGTTTCCGTCCGGAAAACGGTATGAAGGTCATCGCTATGGGCAAGGTCTCGGTTTTTCCCCGGGACGGCGCGTATCAGCTCTACTGCACCGCCATGGCTATGGACGGGGTAGGGGACCTGTACGCCGCCTTTGAGCAGCTGAAGAAAAAGCTGGCGGCCCAGGGCCTATTTGATCCGGCCCACAAAAAGCCCCTTCCCAAATACCCCGGCACTATCGGCATCATCACCAGCTCCGCAGGTGCGGCGATTCACGATATGCTCAGAATTCTTCGTAAGCGTTACCCCATGACCAGGGTCCGGCTCCTGCCTGTCCGGGTCCAGGGCGCGGAAGCTCCCGGAGAAATCGCCGCCGCCATTGGCTACGCCAATCATTTTAAACTGGCAGACCTGCTGATTGTGGGCCGGGGCGGCGGTTCCATTGAGGACCTGTGGGCATTTAACGATGAGCAGGTGGCCTATGCCATCTACCATTCGGAAATTCCCGTTATTTCCGCCGTGGGCCACGAGCCCGATGTGACCATCTCCGACTATGTAGCCGACCTGCGGGCCGCTACTCCGTCCAACGCCTCTGAGCTGGCGGTGCCGGACCAGGACGCCCTGCGGCAGAGCCTGGACGCCATGTCGGCAGCTATGGCATCGGCCCTCAATCGGCAGATGAAAGCTGCCCGCCAGCATTTGAACGTCCTGTCCCAGTCCCCGGCGCTCCGCAGTCCCATGGGTTATATTGAGCAGCGGGGAAAGGGCTTGGAACTGCTGAAAAACCGGCTGATTGCCGCCCAGAATCAACAGCTGACCCAGAAAAACAGCCGCTATATTGCTGCGGTTTCCAAGCTGGATGCCATGAGCCCTTTGAAGGTCCTGTCCCGGGGCTATGCCATGGCCCAGAGGGAAAACGGCGAAATCCTGCGAAGCGTCCGCCAGGCGGAGATCGGAGAGCGTTTGGAGCTCTCCCTCAGCGACGGAAAACTGCGTGCCACCGTAATGGATAAGGAGGAAGGAAAATGAATCCGCAAAACCAAACCTTTGAAGCGTCCATGGTCCGTTTGGAGCAGATCGTCCGGGCTATGGAGCGGGGAGACGTGGCCTTGGAAGAATCTCTGAAGCTCTTCCAGGAGGGCACGGAACTGGTGAAAAACTGCCAGAAGCTTCTGGACGATGCCCAGCTGCAGGTGAAGAAAATCATGACTGCCGCCGATGGCAGCCCCGTGGAGGAGGATTTCCAGGATGAACCTTGAGGAGCGAAGCCGGGAATATCAGGCGTACATTACATGCTATTTGAAGGATATTTATGTTCAGCGCTACGAGGAACCCCAGAAGCCTCTGTTTGCCGCCATGGAGTACAGCCTTCTGGCAGGAGGCAAGCGCCTGCGGCCTATTTTGGCCTTTGAGTTCTGCCGGATGTGCGGCGCCGACTGGAAACAGGCGGCACCCTTCGCCGCTGCCATTGAAATGATCCATACCTACAGCCTCATCCACGACGACCTCCCCGCCATGGACAACGACGATTTCCGCCGGGGCCGTCCCACCAACCACAAGATCTACGGCGAAGCCCTTGCCATTCTGGCAGGCGATGCCCTCCTCACCGACGCCTTTGGAGTCGCCGCAACGGCGAAGCTTCCGAAGGCCGGGGATATGGCCACGGCCATTGGTGTGCTCTCTGAGTGTGCCGGGTCCCTGGGCATGGTAGGCGGTCAGGTTCTGGACATCATGAGCCAGGAGCGGGAGCTGAATGAGCAGGAGGTCCTGGACATTCAGACTCGGAAAACCGGACGCCTCATCAATGCTGCCTGCGCCCTGGGCGTCATCGCCGGAGGCGGCACAGAAGCCCAGTACGACGCCGCCTGCCAGTTTGCGGCGGGCCTGGGCCTTGCCTTCCAGATTCGTGACGATATGCTGGACGTCATCGGCACCCAGGAGGAAATGGGAAAAGGCGTGGGCACCGATGCAGACAAGAACACCTTCGTAAAGCTCTATGGTCTGGAAAAGTGCGAAGAGCTGGTGCAGAAATACACGGCCTATGCCATGGATGCCCTCAGCGCCTTCCAGGACACCGCATACATAGCCGCCCTGGCGGACAGCATGACCCGCCGGAGAGTGTAACAGAAGATTTGCGCGGACGGTAGTTTTGACTGCCGTCCGCTTTGTCATATCTTAAATGAATCCGAAGGATGCTCTTTCAGGAATTGGCTCACAGTGGCAGCAATGACACAGCAGAGTTTTTGCTGATAGGCTTTGTCCCGCAGCTTTGCCTCCTCGGCAAGATTGGAGAGGAACCCGCACTCGATGAGAACGCCCGGCTTTTTGATATGCTCCATGAGATAGACGCCGCTGCTTTTTTTCGATGTCCGATTGCTTCCCGGGTCCAGGACCTTCGTCAGGGCTGATTGCAGCGCCTTTGCCAACGCCTCGCTTCCCTGAGTTCCGGCATAAAAAACCTGGGACCCGCTGTAACGGGCATCCGAAAAGTGGTTCTGGTGGATACTCAGAAGCAGCGCATTTTCCGTTTCATTGACAATCCGCACCCGCTCTTTAAGGTCCGACACCTTTTTCTGAGCGATGGTTTTCCCCTGGGTGTAGATGGATGTATCGGATGAGCGAATGAGCTTCGTGTCGTAGCCCAGCAGATGCAGCAGATCGTTCAGACGCATGGAGATGGAAAGGTTATAGGCGCTTTCCAGAATCCCTGTGCAGGAAGTTGCGCCGCCGTCCTCGCCTCCATGGCCGGGGTCCACAATGATACAGCTCTGACGAGAAATGGGAGCGCTTTCCACCATGACGGTGACCGTCCGGCTTCCGATTTCCATCAGACAAACAACGCTTCCGATGAAGAAAATGTAAAATAGGATCCAGGTTCCCTTCTTCATGTGCAACACCTCACTCAAGGATATGCCCGTTTTGGATGCCGCTGAACAATTAGGAAGAATACGGCATAGAATGACACGCAGCGGCAAATAAATGCTTTTTGCAAGGAGGAATGACTTTGGATCGAGATATTTCCATGAATCCAGGCGGGGAAGGGCGGCTGCCTGCGCTTGCCCCGCTGGCAAACCCCTATGTACCCTTCCAGGAGGAAGACCCACCAAAATATGAGGCAAAAAAAGCCCTGGTTCGCGGCACACTGTTCCCAGGACTGGACCTGCCGTTCATGGGCATGGTCAATGCCAAAGAATTGCCGGAGATGCCACTGGCTGAGCTGCAGGCCCTGGGCTTCGCGGTCCAGGAGCTGGTGCTGTACCTGGATACCCATCGGGAAGATCAGGAGGCATTGGAGCTGTACCGACGCTATCAGGAGATGTACAATCGATGCAGTGAAGCCTACGCAAAAAAACACGGTCCTCTGAACCACACCCAGGTCATGAATGGGAAGACCTACAACTGGCTGGACGATCCCTGGCCCTGGGAATTCTGCGAAAATAGGGAGGACTAAGTATGTTTCAGTATGACAAGAAGCTTCAATACCCGGTAAAAGTAAAAAATCCCAACCCACGACTTGCCTCCATTATCATCTCCCAGTACGGCGGCCCAGACGGAGAGCTGGGCGCATCCCTGCGTTATCTGTCCCAGCGCTACTCCATGCCCTTTGACGAATTAAAGGGACTGCTGACGGATGTCGGGGTGGAAGAACTGGGCCATTTAGAGATGATCGGTGCCTTGGTGCATCAGCTCACGCGGAATCTGAAGGACTCCCAAATCAAGGACTCTGGCTTTGCGCCCTATTTTGTGGACCATACCACGGGCGTCTATCCCACCGCCGCCTCGGGGACGCCCTTTAGTGCCGCTGCGCTTCAGGTCAAGGGCGACCCTATGGCAGATTTGGTAGAAAACATGGCCGCCGAGCAAAAGGCCCGGGTGACCTATGACAACATCCTTCGGCTATCCGACGACCCGGATGTCAGCGATGTCATTCGATTCCTGCGGGAACGGGAGATTGTCCACTTCCAGCGCTTCGGCGAAGCCGTTCAGCTGCTGCGGGAAAAGCTGAACCCCAAAAATGTGTACTACATGAACCCGGCCATAGACCTGTGAGAACTGTCCCTGCTTCCCTTCAGGAGGCAGGGCTTTCTGACGTTGACCCGTGGGATATTTGCTGGTATAATGGAGAAAAACAGCCAGGAGGAAAAAACATGGACCTCTCGATTTCCCAGATGATGGATATGCAGAAGGCGCTTTTTGCCCTTCACGAAAACCAATGGTCTCCTATGGAACCGGAATATGGCCGGGATTTCATTCTCTACATGGTAGAGGAAGTCGGGGAGGTCATCGCCATTCTGAAAAAGAAGGGCTGTGACGCGGTCCTGTCCGATGCGGATGTGCGAAGCGCCTTTTTAGAGGAGATGGCCGACGTGCTCATGTATTATCAGGAGGTTCTGCTTCGGTTTCATGTGACGCCGGATGAGATCTCCCGGGCCTATGAGGCAAAGCACCTCCGGAACATGGGCCGGGACTATACGAAGGAATACAAGGAGCTGTATCACAATGGCTAAGACGAAAACCGTGTTTTTCTGCACCAGCTGCGGCTATGAGACCCCCAAGTGGATGGGCCGCTGTCCCAGCTGCGGCGCCTTCAATACCATGGAGGAACATATTGAAAAACCTGTGGCTGTGGGAAAGGCAAAGCCTGCTCCCGTGGGCCAGAGCCGGAAACCTCAGCGCATCCGGGAGGTCTCCGGTGATGGGGAAATCCGGTTCTCTACGGGCATGGGGGAGCTGGACCGAGTCCTGGGCGGCGGCGCGGTGGCCGGGTCACTGGTTTTGGTAGGCGGCGCCCCGGGCATCGGCAAGTCCACTTTGCTTCTTCAAATTTGCAATAGTCTCTGCTCCGGCCGTCGGGTGCTTTATGTTTCCGGTGAGGAAAGTGAGCGGCAGTTAAAACTCCGGGCGGAACGGCTGGGGGTGTTCCCGGAGGAGCTATACATTCTTTCCGAAACCAGGCTTTCCGACGTGGTGGAGGCTACGGAGGAGATGGCACCGGATATTCTCATTGTGGACTCCATCCAGACCCTGTACAATGAGGAGAACGAATCTTCTCCCGGCAGCGTGTCCCAGGTGAAGGACTGCACCATGACCATGATGCAGCTGAGCAAATCCCAGGGCATCACCGTGTTTGTGGTTGGCCACATCAATAAGGACGGCAATATCGCGGGGCCCAAGGTTCTGGAGCACATGGTGGACTGCGTCCTTTATTTTGAAGGCGATCCCAACACCTCCTATCGGCTCCTGCGGGCGGCGAAGAACCGCTTTGGCTCCACCAACGAGATCGGTGTGTTTGAAATGCTGGATGCCGGGCTTGCAGAGGTGCCGAACCCCTCCCAGATGCTTCTGGAGGGACGGCCGGAAGGGGCCAGCGGCACCTGCGTGGCCTGCGTCATGGAGGGCACCCGCCCGGTGCTGGCGGAGGTCCAGGCACTTGTGACCAAAACAACCTTCAACGTGCCCCGGCGGGCGGCGGACGGCTTTGATTACAATCGTGCGGTGCTCCTGATGGCCGTGGCAGAAAAACGGGCAGGCATGAAGCTCAGCGTGTTTGACGCCTATATTAATGTCATCGGCGGCCTGCGGCTGGATGAACCGGGGGCGGATCTGCCCATTGCCCTGGCCGTGGCCTCCTCTTACCGGGACGCTCCCATTGCCGACGACCTGGTGGCCATTGGCGAGGTGGGACTTACGGGAGAAATCAGAACCGTGTCCCATATGAGTCAGCGTCTGGGAGAAGTGGCCCGCCTGGGCTTTAAAACCTGTATCATCCCCAAAAGCGGTTCGGAAAAGTTGGAAATTCCCGCTGGGCTTACCGTCTACCGGGTGCGAAACCTCCGGGAAGCCATTGAGACAGCGCTTTGATGAGGTGATTGAATGTGAATATTCAGGCCTATTGGGAAGCTGCGCTCTGTCAGGATGCTGAGGCAATGCTAGAATTCTTTGCTCCCGGCGCCGTCATCAACTGGCACAACACCAACGAGCGTTTTACCCCGGAGGAATTCATCCGGGCAAACTGCGAGTACCCCGGAAACTGGGCAGGGGAGATAGAAAAGCTGTTTTCTCTCCAAAATAAGATCATTACCGTGGTCCACGTCTATTCGGCTGACCAAAAGCAGCACTTCCATGTGACCTCTATTTTCTGTTTGGATGGCGAAAAAATCGCCTCAATAGATGAATACTGGGGCGACGACGGCGAAGCGCCCCAATGGCGAAAGGACCTCCATATTGGCCGGAAAATCAAGGAATAAGATAAAAAAGACCGCAAGAACGATGTCGCGTCGATAGACTGACATCGTTCTTTTTTACCACCGAAACTCAGAAGGCAGTAACACAATACAAACTTGAAAATCGTCGTAGCCTTATGATACAATAGATGTGTGTTCGCACATAAAACGATTCCTGCGCTATGGAGAAAAAATATGAGATTATCATCATTTGTTCATTTCGCCACATTTGGTGTGAAAACAATCTTGTTTGGAAAAAAGAACCCTATTTTGGGTACGGTTATCGTGACTGACAAATGTAATCTTCATTGCAAGCATTGTTCAGTCAATAATATCACAGCGGTTGTCCATCCATACGAGCAAATCCGAAATGAAATGCAGCAGCTTTATGATATGGGCATTCGTATTCTGTTTTTTTGCGGCGGGGAAACCTTCCTCTGGAAAGACGGAGAGCGTAATCTCCGTGATTTGGTAATCGAAGCTAAGCAGATGGGATTTCTTATCGTCAATGTTGTGACAAACGGAACATTCCCCATTGATCTTCCGGAAGCCGACTTGATTCTTCTCAGCTTGGATGGTGATAAGCAGCGGCACAATGAAATCCGTGGCGATACATATGACATCATTATGAAGAACATAAGCAATGCTACCGCAGACAACATTTGTTTCTATATGGCCATCAATCAGATCAACAAGGACTATGTACGGGATGTCTGCATTACTGCCCGTGACACAAAGAATGTCCGAGCGGTATCTTTCAATTTTCACACACCTTACCCAGATACAAAGGAGTTGGCGCTTACGAGGGAAGAAAAAGCTGCTTGCTGCGCTACGATCACGCAGATGATGAAGGAAGGTGCGCCAGTATTCAATTTGAAAAGTGCTTTTCCGTATCTCATTGAGAACCGTTTCCCGACGCCTTGCTATCAGTGTGTTGTTATGGAGAACGGAAAGTTGTCCACTTGCGGACGCTGTATCGAGGTTCCAGGACTGTGTGAACGATGTGGCTATTTCTTTGTGGCCGAGTACACACTTCTGTTCCGAGGCAATCCCAAAATTATATTCGAAATGCTTCGAACATATCTGAAGTATATTTAGGTGAACTATGCGTATCATTACGAATCTGACACGAATGTGGCTGACCCGATCAGTCAAGCCCTTTACATTCAAAAAGGAATATGACGAGCAGCTACCATTTGCAGGTTGTGAAAACCTTGGACTATATGTTCATATTCCGTTTTGTAAAAGCATCTGCAATTTCTGCCCTTATTGCAAGGTTGGCTATTTCGAAGAACTTTGCAGCAGATACATAGATTCCTTAATCAAGGAAATCCACCTTGTAGGAAATCAGTATCCAGGCAAGAAAAAAGTAACCAGCTTATATTTTGGCGGCGGCACACCGGCTTTGGTAGCTGGCCGTATCGGTGAGATTATCGATGCCCTGAACGAGCATTTTATCATCACAGAGGGAATTGGTCTGGAGCTGCATCCGGATAATGTAACGGAGGAAGTCCTTTCCGTGTTAAAGGCTGCCGGTGTAACCAAGATCAGTATTGGCATTCAGTCCTTCCGCAATAAATATCAAAGGATCCTTGGAAGAAAGAACGTTGATACCCACGCAATGAAAAAAGCATTGGATGCGGTGAGGTTTGAAACCGTTTCAATGGACTTTATCTTTGCACTCCCTGAGCAAACCTATGATGATTTGAAGTCTGACATCGACGAAGCCTTTTCTCTGGGTGCAAATCATGTTGCCATTTATCCGTTTATTGACTTCACCTTTACGGCAAGTCCGATTAAGACTATGCCTAAAAAAGAGAAACGAGAGCTGTTGGACAGAATTACAAACTATTGCATGAGCAAGGGGTATTCCCGCAACTCTATCTGGACATTCTCCAGCGAATCGGAAGCCAACTACTCCTCTATGACAAGAGATAATTTCCTTGGATTTGGTTGTTCCGCAACAACTCTGCTGAGAAATCAATTTAAGATCAATACATTTGACATTGCATCCTATTGCGAGAGAGTCAGTAGAGAGACGCTGGCTACTTCTCTGACAATCCATTTCACGAAGCGACAGAGAATGATTTACTGGCTGTTCTGGACAGCATACAGTACTAAGGTAAATGCAAAGGACTTTGAACGGTTCTTTGGCGCGCCACTGAAAAAGATGTATGGCTTTGAACTTTGGGTTGCCAAGCGACTGCGGTTTGTGACTGAAGAAAACGGCATGTACACCATGACTTTGAAGGGTGCGTTCTATTACCATTACTACGAGAATTTCTACACACTGTCCTACATCGACAAAATGTGGGGCATTATGCGAAAAGAAGCGTTTCCGGACATGCTTGAACTGTAAAGGATGGTGAATGTTTATGAACTGATAAAAGCGGAACAGGCATGACCCAAATCATGCCTGCTCCACGAAATTCACATACTACTGTTTTACGACCACTGAGCATTTAAGCAAGTGGTTTTTCTTTTTATGAAGGGGTATAAAAAGGGGAGGGGACTAGAAGAGAAGGCCAAGGGCAAGTCCCAAGAGAAAACAGCCAAGCCCAACAGCAAAATATTCCAGGGGATTTCGCACATACTTCACCCGGACCATCCGCTTGATAACGGGCTTTTCCACCACTTTTTCCACGACTTTGTCCACTTTTTTGACCATATTCAGAACAATGGGCGGCTCTTCGTAGACGGGATGCCTGCCTGTGGCAAGGTATTCCACTTCCGTGTCCAGAACTTCTGCCAGTAAAATGAGCTTCACCGTGTCGGGGCTGCTTTGACCGCTTTCCCACTTGCTCACAGCCTGACGGGAGATGTCCATGGCCTTGGCGAGTTCTGTCTGGGACATATTCCGAGATTTCCGGAGTTCTGCGATTCTCTCTCCAACAGACATTTTATAATATCTCCGTGTAATTTAATGTCAACTATTGGTTGCATATGTAATTTTACTTAACTTTTTCTGAAAAGTCAAGTTTGGAAAGGGGATTGGCCTCCGCGGCAATTTTCAGTTCTGTATTTTCAATATGGGTATAGATTTGGGTGGTATTCAGATTTTCGTGACCAAGAACCTCCTGAACGGTTTTCACATCCACGCCGCCGGAAAGCATCATGGTGGCCGCCGTGTGGCGCAGTTTGTGGGCAGAGAACTGGGTGGAATCCAACCCGGCCTGTAAAAGCGCTTTTTTCACCAGACGGTGAACGGCGGTGACGCTGATGCGGTTTCCATCCCGTGAGCCAAAAAGTGCCCGGTTGTCTGTGAGGACTTTTTGCTCCCGTTCCACCAGATAGGCGTCGATGGCTTTCCGGCAGGCGGAGCCGAAATAGACAAAACGCTCCTTGTTTCCCTTGCCGACAACCCGAATGCGATCTTCATACACATCCGTCAAATTGAGTCCCACAAGCTCGCTGCGCCGGATGCCGCAGTTGAGAAACAGCATCAGAATTGCGTAGTCCCGTTTTTCATTCTGCCCGGAAACAGCCTGTAAAAGTGCGGAGGATTGCTCTAAAGTCAGGTATTTTGGCAAGCTTTTCCGTAATTTTGGGTATTCCAGCTCTGCAACCGGGTTTTCTTCAAGCTGCTTCGTTCGTACCGTCAGATACTTATAAAAGGACTTAATGGACGACAGCTTCCGGGCACGGGCGGAGGGGGAGATGCCATACTCAGGCGCCGCCGACTGGGGATCAATCGCCCGGTCGTTGGCAAGGTAGGATAAAAAGTCGAAAACATCCGAAGTATCGATGCCTCGAATAAAATCCAGATCGATGTCCTGAATGTCGATATCTGCCAGCTCTGTGGACATGGGCATATCATTTCGCATGAGCTTTATAAATCGCAGAAACATCCGCAGGTCCAGATAGTATTCCGAAATGGTCAGCGGCGATTGTCCTTTGATATTTTCGTGATAGATGAGAAATTCCCGCAGAATCTGGGGACAGTCAGAATACCGTTTCATATAAATATAGCCTCCTTGGGTAAATGGCAGCCGAAATCGACGTGCTGTCGTAACTGCATCTGATTATAGCACAAACGCACTTTGAACGCAACAAAATTTTTATTTTGTTGCGTTCGTTAAATGCAGGGTCAAAAATGCGCCGCTGAATGAAATGGCTCCCCCACCTGACAGAAACTGCCTCCGGACTGGGCAAAATGGCAGTTTGGCGCAGTATGTTTCGGCACCAAGTCCCCTTTTTGCAAATTCTTGATAATTCTGAAAAATCAGCCTTTACATATGACGAAGAAAATAGTAAAATATAATTATGCTAGTCACTATCCAATTTTGAAATTTGGAGGAATTTAACATGAGCGTCAAAAGAATCGGTGTTTTAACCAGCGGCGGCGACGCCCCCGGTATGAACCCTTGCGTCCGTGCCGTTGTCCGTACGGCTCTCTATCATGGCCTGGAGTGCTACGGCATTCGCCGGGGCTGGAATGGCCTGATCACAGGTGATATTGTCAAGCTCGACGAAAAGAGCGTTGGCCATACCATTAACCGCGGCGGCACCATCCTTTATACTGCCCGCAGTAAGGAATTTATGACCGAAGAAGGTCAGCGCCGGGCTGTGTCCACCTGCAAGTTCTTGGGGCTTGACAGCATTGTTGCCATCGGCGGTGACGGCACCTTCCGCGGCGCTCGTGCCCTGAGTAAGTACGGCATCAACGTTATCGGCATTCCCGGCACCATTGACAACGACATCAGCTGCACCAACTACTGCATCGGCTTCGATACAGCTGCCAATACGGCCATCGAGTGCATCGACAAGCTCCGTGACACCATGCAGTCCCACGAGCGTTGCTCTGTTGTGGAGGTCATGGGCAGAAACGCCGGTTACCTGGCCATGTACGTTGGCTTGGCTGTTGGCGCCACTGCCGTCCTGGTTCCGGAAGAGCCTATGGACTTTGAACGGGACGTCATCGAAAAGATTCGTCAGGCCCGCTTCAACGGCTTCACCCACTATATGATCGTGGTGGCCGAGGGTGCAGGCTCCGCCGCCGATATCGCTGTGAAGATCAAGGAAGCCATTGACCTGGACCCCCGTGTGACAGTTCTGGGCCACATTCAGCGCGGCGGCTCCCCCACCGGCCGGGACCGCGTCAACGCCACGAAAATGGGCTACCTCGCTGTGGAACTTCTGCTTCAGGGAAAGACCAACCGCATTGTCTGCACCCACGACGGCTCCTTTACCGATGTGGACATTGACGAGGGCCTGAATATGAAGAAGAGCATCCAGCAGATGGAGGTTGACGTCCTGGCTGCCATGACCGGCATTTGAGCCCTCCCCTCTTTCACTTTTATAAAGTATGCCCGCCGTGCTTGCACGGCGGGCATTTCTTATTTTAACTGGATTCCCAGCATGGAACCGATTCCGGTGAGCAGCGAGAAAAAGTCTTCCATGGACCACTGGGAAATATTTTTGTATTCCGGCACTGGGATCTGCTCCCCGGCGGTCAGTGTCATATGACAGGCAGTTTTGCTGCCGGAGCGTTCTTGGGGAACACCGGAAATCCAGTTCAGGAGCCCCATTACGTCGTCTGTATCCAGAATGAGCCCATCGTCTTTTTTTTCAAGATGAAGGGCAATCTGGTTGGAGCCATTCACGAGAAGGCTCATATCCCCGCTTTCGGCGTTCCAGTCATAGGCGTACTGCCGCTGCAAGGTCTCGCCGTCTGCGGTCCACTGGATGGACCAATGGTCCTCCGTTCCCTGGGAAATCAGCGCCAAATGGAAAGAACGATTCGCTTGCAGAGAACCGCTGAAGGATAGCGGGCCCGTGGCAGGCTGCTCCCCTATGTCCAGCTTCAGCCAGGCAGTTTCTCCTCCTGCTGTGCATTGGACTTCCGCCTTGACCAGCTTTTTCTCAAAAAGATAGAGGGATGCCTGGATTGCGGTATCTTCCTGGTAGGCTTGCTGGGTCACGGCGGACAGGGCCTGAGCTGCCAGCTTTCCTTCCACCCCATAGACATATTTGGTGCAGGGAACGCTCTCCCCTTCCCGGTCATAGGCGGCCTCCTCTGCTGTGCAGGGCATGGCTACCAGGCTCAGGAACAGCGGCTGCAAATCTTCCGGGGTCACCTCTGGAATCTGGGGCAGCGTATAGTCCTGGCTCACTTTGGCCTGAATGCGCTGTACCGATGCGTCCCATTCTTCCAGAAGGTCGTCGCTGACCAGAAGACCCAGCAGAGGAATCTGACGAATGTCCTGGGCGAAGGTGTCATAGGTGATTCCGTAGAAATTGCCCTGAACCAGGTCCTGGGAGGACACAGCCATGAAGTCCGGGTCCAGATACAGGTCAAGGTCAAGGGACTGCTGCGCCGTCTCGGCCTTGCCCTGGGCGAAGATTTGGTGGCTGGGGCCATCAATCTTCATTGCCATGTCAAAATTCATGGGGCCTGCCAGTTCCCCCACTGCAGAAAACTGGGCATCTGCGGTGTATCGGCCTTCCGGGTCCAGGGAATCCACCAGCAGCGGAAGCGGACTGCGCTCATAACGCGCTTCCAGCTCCATAAAAGCCTGCTTAACGGCGTCCGAAAGAATGACTTTTTCCCGGACCCTTTTCAGGAACCTGTAGCCTATTACGCCTACGATGATCATAACCAGCAGTACGGCAATGAGAATGATTGTCCATCCTTTGATATGTTTTTTCATGATCGCCTACCCCTTTCTTAACTTCCTTATTTTACCCAAAGTTTGTGAATTCCATATGAAGAAAAAGGTCTGCCGCTGTATGGCAGACCTTTTTTATGCTTTCGGATGGCATTTTTCGTACACGGATTTGAGTTTCTGATTAATCATGTGCGCGTACATCTGGGTGGAGGAGATGTCGCTGTGGCCCATGAGCTCCTGGAGGGAACCCAGGTCGGCACCGTTTTCCAGCAGGTGCACCGCGAAGCTGTGCCGCAGTGTGTGAGGCGTAATCTCCTTTTCGATGCCTGCTTTCCCTTGGTAGAATTTGAGAATCTTCCAGAACCCCTGACGGCTCATGCGGGAACCGCCCACATTCACAAACAGTGCTTTCTCCTGGGGGTCTGCCAGCATACCCAGCCGGATATCCTTTATGTACACCGCCAGCGCCTTCTGGGCGGCGGGATACAGCGGGATTGCCCGGGATTTTTTTGCGCTGGAACACTTGAGAATTCCAAGCTCCAGATTCACATCATCCACATTCAGGTCAATGAGCTCCGTCACCCGGATGCCTGTTGCGTACATGACCTCCAGCATGGCCTTGTCCCGGTAACCCTTGGGGTCCACGCAGACAGGCTGGGCCAGAAGCAGCTCCACTTCTTTTCCGGTGAGTATTTCGGGCATCTTCCGTTCGCCGCGGTCCACATGGATATCCGCGTCCACAGGCGAAACTTCCAGGAATCCCGTGGCTACCAAGTAGTGGTAAAAGTTCTTCAGACTTGCCAGCGTTCTGGAAGCTGTTGCTCCGGATTTCCCTTCGCTTTGCAGATGCTGCAGGTAATCACGGATATTCTGTTGGCTGACGCTCAGCAGTTCAATCCCTTCCTTATTTTGGAGCCAGTCGGCATACTGCCGGATGTCCCGCATATAGGAAGAGACCGTATTGCCCGACGCCTGCTTTACCTTGGTCAGGTAATTTTCATAGGCATGAATCAAATCCAACATGAATCCCGATACCCATTTTCCCTTTCTAGAATTCTATCAAACCCGCAAGCAGCGGTGAGATGATGCTTTTGTTGACGCTTCCTATCAGCAGGATGCCGCAAAGTATGACCAGGACTTCGCCCAGAGAGGCGCCCCTCCCGCCGGGAGGATGGCGGAGCCAGAACCAATACAGCACCGGCAGAACCGCCTCGTCTCCAAATAACAGGAGGCTCTGCACCAGCCAGCCCGCAGATCCATAGGCGCGAATCACGGCGCAGTATGAGAAAGCAAATAAAAATGCTTTGACAAAGCAGATAGGAAGCAGCAATCGGGGCCTCCCCAGAGAGACCACAGCCGCAGAAATCAGAAAAGGCAGGATGCTGATACTCAGCAGACGAACGATCGATCCCGGCGCATTGGGCGCTCGGTACATCAAAGAAATGGGAGAATCTTCTTCGGACAGAAACAGCAGCAGACCTGCCAGGATACCCAAAAGAAAGGTGCCTGCAAGTGACCACTGCCACACCTTGCGCCGCCGCAGCGACACAGGGTCACAGATTTGCCGATCCAGGGAATACGCCCCTCCTTTCCAGACGCTTGTATGGAAAGACCTTACGGAAAAAACTGGGCGCATCCGGCTTTCGGAACAATAAAGCCTCAAACGGAATACGCCTATACTATACTCCTAAATTTACATTTTTTCAAGTATTTTTAGCCAAAAGTCAGTTTTTTGTAAATTATGCCCATAATTATGTTTATGTTTTTATGTCAACTCAGTAAACTAAGGGGTTTAAAATCTTTGCCATTTTCAACTTTTTATCAATATCTTGCGATGAAATTTCATATTTTGCACTAAATATAGATTCTGCAAGAATTCTTTCAAACAAGTGATTTAGGGTAAATTAAATTTACTCAGTCCAATATTTTGTACAACTTAACGATGGGCAATGCGGACCCTCTTCCCTTTTCCCGGCCGCCGGCCGCCGGATTTGGGAAGTGCAGCAATGGCACACCCCCCGAAAACCAGGGCCGCTGTTACGCCTACTGCCTCATACTGTCCCCCAAAAAACAGGGCCGTTGTACCCAGCAGAATGCCAAGATACAGCGCGCCGGAGCCAAAACACACCGCCAGCCGCTGCCGTCGGATTTTAGAAAATGCAGTGGCAGCTCCGCAGAAGGAGGCCAGAAGGATGAGGCCCGCAATGCCATAGCCAATATTTTCCCAGGCCATCTTTTCCGCATCCACAAGCTTCGCAAAGATTGCCCCCAGAGATACTGTAATTACAATATTCACCACAGCACCCCAGGCAAGTCCTGCGGGCACGGAAGAGGCTACCCCTGTACGCTTTGTTTCCATGTCTCCACTCCCCTTTCGCTACAGCTTATTCTCCCCAGGGAAAAAAATAACCAGGGCAGGCTTTTGCCTGTCCCGGTATAAGCGGAAAATATATCTCAAACTCCACACGCAGGAGACTGCAAAAAACATGTCAAAAAGCCCCGGAGGGGGTTTTGACAGTGAAAACCGGGGCAGGCATTTGCCTGTCCCGGAAGTATGTTATTTTGATTCTCAGACCTCTACGTCCACGTTCTTCTGCTTGCGCTGGGCCTGGGTTTCTGTAACCGTACGGAAACGCATACGGGTTTCCCGTACCTCGGAGAGGGCCTTGGAGATGGCTTCCTCGGTCTGACGGAGGGATTCATCCATATAGTCGTTGCCCGCCTTGCGGAGCTGATTGATTTTATTCTGGGTCTCACCTACCAGGTCCTCGCTGCGCTTCTTTGCCTCGGCGTAGATGGCCTCCCGGGTGAGCATCTGCTTGGACTTCTCCTGGGCGTCCCGGAGGATGGTCTCCGCCTCCCGGCGCGCCTGGCTGATGAGTTCATTGCGGGACTCTACAATGGTCCGGGACTGTTTGATCTCCCCGGGAAGCTGGGCGATGATCTCATCCAGCATATCCAGAACCTTGTCCCGTTCCAGGATACACTTATCCGCTGCCAGAGGCATGGAACGTGCGTCCTGTACCATGTCGTACAATGCGCCAATAATGTCTTCGGTGTTACGGTCGCTCATGTTTCGTTTCCTCCTTGGATGTTGTGTTTCCTCTTTTCTATTTTTTCCAGAAAGTCCGGAATAATTTCACAGGGCAGAAAATCCGAAAGATTTGCTCCGTAGCTGCCAAGCTCCTTGACAATGCTGGAGCTTAAGTACATATAGCGGCTCTCAGCGGTCAGGAACATGGTGTCCAGGTCCGGGTTTAATTTGTGGTTGATAAGGGCCATTTGGAACTCGTTTTCAAAGTCGGACCCTTCCCGCAGTCCCTTGACGATGACGCAGCTGCCCCGGCGTCTGGCGTAGTCCGCCAAAAGAGCATGGGAACTGTCCACTTCCACATTGGGAAGGTCTTTGGTCACCCGACGGATGAGGTCCACCCGCTCTTCCAAAGTGAACATGGGATTTTTTCCGGCGTTCACCATGACGCACACGATGAGTTTGTCAAAAATATTGGCGGCACGGCGAATGATGTTCAAATGGCCGCTGGTCACCGGGTCAAAACTGCCCGGGTAGATTGCAATCTTCATAAATTTTCCACCTGCTTACGCCTTCCGATACAGCGTAAGTAGCGTCTTTCCGTACTTATAGTCTTTGGAGCGTGTGTAGCCATCGATCATAAAAGGCAGTTCTTTCCCCAAAGGACGCTCTGTAATTATTATACCACCGCTTTCCAAAATGTCAATTTCGGTTATGCGTTTTAAGGAATTTTCAAGAAACACCTCTGCATAGGGTGGGTCCAGGAAGACAATGTGAAATTTTTCCCGGCAGTGGTCCAGATAGTCCAGGTAATCGCTCCGGACTACCCTCCCCTGCCCTTCCAGCTTTGTCCGTTTCAGATTTTCCCGAATCAGCTTGCAGGCATCTTCCCGGGCATCTACAAAAACGGCGCTGTCCGCGCCGCGGCTCAGGGCCTCGATGCCCAGCTGCCCCGTGCCGCCGAAGAGGTCCAGCACCCGGGCGCCGGGAACGTCAAAATTGATGATGCTGAAAAGCGCCTCTTTTACCCGGTCGGAGGTAGGCCGGGTCAGCATTCCTTCCGGGGTTTTCAGCTGAACACCCCGGGCTTTTCCTGTAATGACACGCATAGTTTACCCTTTCTATTCAAAATTCTTCCTGTTCCTTCTCACGAAAGTGCTGGTACACCGCCGCCGCGGCATCCTTGGGCAGCATTCGCTCCAGTTCCGGAAGGGTTGCCTGACCGATGGCGGTCAGAGACTTGAACTGCCGCAGAAGCTCCTGCTTCCGCTTGGGGCCAATGCCCGGTATGCCGTCCAGCTCGGAATAGCGAAGGCGCTTGCTGCGAAGCTGGCGGTGATAGTTGATTGCAAACCGGTGGGTCTCCTCCTGAATGCTGCCAATGAGGGAGAAAATGGCCTGGTTATTATCAATACGGATTTCCTGCCCCTCAGGGGTCACCAGGGCCCGGGTACGGTGACGGTCGTCTTTCACCATGCCGAACACCGGAAAGCGCAGCTCCAGCTCCCCAAGGGCAGCCACGGCCACCTTGGCATGGTTCACGCCGCCGTCTATGAGCAGAAGGTCCGGGCCTTCGTCGAAGCCCTTATCTCCGGCTTTATAATGGGCAAAACGGCGCTTGACCACTTGGTGCATGGATGCGTAGTCGTCCTGACCGCTTAGACCTTCCAATTTGAATCGCTTATAGTCGCTTTTTTTAGGCTTGCCGTCTTTGAACACCACCATGCTTGCCACGATATCCGTGCCGGAGATGTTGGAGATATCGAAGGACTCCATCCGATTGGGGGTTTCGATGCCCAGCATTTTTCCAAGCAGGGTCAGAGTTGCGCTGACGCGCTCTTCCTTGCCCGTAACCCGCTCCGCTTCCTCAAAGGCGTTTTTGCAGGCCAGTTCCACCAGGCGGACATTGTCGCCCCGCTGGGGCACGTGGAGCTTGGGAAGACGGCCGAATTGCTGCTGCAGCAGCTCGGCGAAGAGCTCGCCGTCCTCGATTTCAAAAGGCAGAAGCACCCGCTTGGGCGCCAGACCCCGGCTGAGGTAAAACTGCTTGAGCAGGCTGGAAACAGCCTCCTGCTTGTCGTCGGGTTTCGGGAACACCTCATATTCCTTGTCCAGCAAATTGCCGTCGGAGAAGTGGAGCACCGCAAAGCAGGCCTTGGCCTCGGTCTCACCGTAGCCCACCACGTCGGTATCCGCCAGGGTTCCGGCGGTGACCAGCTGTTTCTGTCCCAGGTTCTCCACCGCCGTCAGACGGTCCCGGAGGCTGGCTGCCAGCTCAAATTCCAGGTTCTCTGCCGCAGAAAGCATCTGCCTGCGGATATTTTCGGCAACGGCCTTGTAGTCTCCCTGCAGGAGCTGTTTTGCCTGCAGCATGGTCTGCCGATACTCGGTGCAGGATTTATTATTCTGGCACCATCCGGCGCACTGGTTCATATGGTAGTTAAGGCAGGGGCGCTCCTTGCCGATGTCCCGGGGAAACTGCTTGTGACAGCCCGGAAGCTTCAAGGTCAGGCGGATGGCCTCCATGACGTCATGGGTCACCGCTCTGGCGCCGTAGGGTCCGTAGTAGTCCGCACCGTCGTCGGCCAGCTTGCTGACCATGGTGATTCTGGGATAAACTTCCCGCATGTCCAGCCGCAGATAGGGATATCCCTTGTCATCTTTAAGCAGGATGTTGTATTTCGGCAGATAGCGCTTGATCAGGGAGCACTCCAGAACCAGGGCTTCAAATTCCGAGGCGGCGACGATTACGTCAAAATGGTCAATTTTACTGACCATAAGCCGGGTCTTTGGCGTATGGGACGCCGTGTCCTGAAAATACTGACTGACCCGGTTCTTGAGCTTCTTGGCTTTTCCCACATAGATGACCTTGTCACTTTTGTCCCGCATGATGTACACGCCGGGAGCAAACGGCAGGCCAAGGGCCTTTTCCTTCAATTCATCAAATGTCATAGCTTTCTCATAAGAAGGCCGCCTCAACGCGGAAGGCATTGAGGCGGCGCCATTGTAATTTTTTAGTAGACGTCCCGCTGGAGCAGCTCTTCCAAGGCGGTAACGGCGGCCTCTGCATCGGAGCCGGCGGCGCACAGCGTCACGGTTGTGCCAGTGACAATGCCAAGGGACATGATGCCAAGAAGACTTTTGGCATTCATTTTTCGATTCCCGGATTCCAGCCAAATGCTGCTCTCAAATTCGTTGGCTTTCTGGACAAAATAGGTCGCCTGCTTGTTGTGCAGACCAGATTCGCAACGAACAACAACTTCTTTATTGAACATAACAACACTCCTTTGCATCTTCCTCGGACGGATGTACAGGGTTTAACCTTTTTCTATCATAGCATTTTTATCAAAAAAGTCAACTAATTTTCGTCACCACTGCCACCCCGTCCGGGAATCCTCCGGAAATTTTCAGGGGTCGTTGAGGAAATCAGTCAAATTCCGCAATGGTAACCCCGTCCTCGCCTTCGCCGTACTGGCCCAGGCGGAATTTCTTTACGAACTTATTCTTTTTGAGAGACTGCTGGACTGCCGCCCGAAGCGTTCCGGTGCCTTTGCCGTGGATAATGCGGACCTGGCTGACGTGGCTTCGCATGGCCTCATCCAGGTATCGATCCAGGACGCAGATGGCCTCCACGGCGTCCATGCCCCGCAGGTCCACTTCCGTGGGCATGGCGGCAAGCTTCATCTCCCGGCCGGAATGCTTGGGACGCCCGCCCTTGACTTCATAAGGGTTCTCGTTTTCCAGCAGGTAGATTTCGTCGGCTTTGGCGGTCATTTTCAGAATGCCTGCCTGAAGCTGGTAGGTGCCGTCCTTGTTGATGCCGATGACGCTGGCCTTGGTGCCGAGCTTCAGAAGCTCCACCGTGTCTCCGATGAGAATGCCCCGGCTTGGCTTGGGACGTTCCTTCTTCGGCTGAGAGGAACGAAGCTTGTCCTCTGCCTCGTTCAGATTTCGCCGAAGCTCCGCCTGACGCTGGTTGATACCTGCGGTGTTGGCACCGTCGGTGAGCTGTTTCCGCAGAGCCTTCAGCTCTTCCGAGGCGCGGTTGGCGGCGGTCCGGGCCTCATCGATAATGTGCTGAGCCTCCCGGCGGGCGGACTCCATGGCCTTTTCCTTTTCTTTTCGGAGCTGTTCGTTGTATTCCTCGCTCTGCTGTTTGATTTTGGCGGTCTCCTGGCGGAGGCGTTCGGCCTCCTGACGGGCGGATTCCATCTGCTGGCGCTGTTTTTCCAGCTGGGACAGCACGTCTTCAAAGTCCTTGTCGCTCTTATCCACCAGAGAATCGGCTTCTTTCAGAATGTCCTCGCTGAGCCCCAGCTTTCGGGAGATGGCGAAGGCGTTGGACTTGCCGGGGATGCCGATAAGCAGCTTGTAAGTAGGCCGCAGAGTCTCCACGTCAAATTCGCAGGAGGCGTTGATTACCCCCGGGGTACGCATGGCATAGAGTTTTAGCTCAGCGTAGTGGGTGGTTGCCACCACCCGGCTTCCCATTTTCCGGCAGAATTCAATGATGGCTGTGGCCAGGGCCGCGCCTTCCGCCGGGTCCGTACCGGCCCCAAGCTCGTCAAAGAGCACCAAAGTCCGGTCGTCACACTGAGCCACCACGTCCACGATGGTCCGCATATGGCTGCTGAACGTAGACAGGCTCTGGGCAATGGACTGCTCATCGCCGATGTCCGCGAGGATTGCGTCAAAGGTGGAAAGCTCACTTCCGTCCCCTGCGGGAACATGGAGGCCGCACTCTGCCATGAGGGTCAGCAGGCCGATGGTTTTTAAGGTGACGGTTTTGCCGCCGGTGTTGGGGCCTGTGATGATCATGGTGTCAAAATCCGTGCCCAGCTGCAGGGAAATGGGCACAACGGTTTTGGGGTCGATGAGGGGATGCCGGGCATTGCGGAGCACGACCCGGCCATTGTCGTTCATAATGGGCTCCCAGGCGCGCATACGATAGGCAAGCTTCGCTTTGGCAAAGATCACATCCAGCTGGATGAGCATTCGATAATCCAGATCGATTGCCTCCCGGTAGGATGCCGCCTCGGCGGACAGCTCAGCCAGAATCCGTTCAATCTCCTTTTTCTCCTTCAGTTCCAGCTCCCGCAGGGCGTTGTTGGCGCTGACGGCGGACATGGGCTCCACAAAGTAGGTGGAGCCGGAGGAAGAGACGTCGTGGACAAGACCCGGCACGTCATTTTTGCACTCACTTTTCACCGGGACAACATACCGTCCCTGGCGGATGGTAATGATAGGCTCCCGGAGAAACTTGCTGTAGGCGGGAGAGGAAATGACCTTTTGCAGGCTGTCCCGGATTTTTCCCGCCTGGATACGCATATGACGGCGGATGTCGGAAAGGGCCGGGGATGCGCTGTCGGCGATTTCCTCCTCAGACAAAATGGCGCCGAAAATTTTATCTTCTAAGTATTTGTTCGGGGTCAGGGCTCCAAAAAACGGGTTCAGAACCGTGGGTTTTTCGTCCTCGGACACATAGCCCTTGATGGTCCGGGCACAGCGCAGAATCCCTGCAATTCGCAGAAGTTCCATGGGCTGGAGGCTTCCGCCCCGATCGGCCCGTTCCAGGGATGCGGAAACGTCGGTGACGTCGCCGAACACCGGGTTTCCCTTCCGGGTGCACAGGTCCGCCGCGGCAGTGGTCTGGCCCAGAAGCTCCCGCACATCTTCCAGGTCAGCGGCAGGGCGCAGGTTCAGGCAGGCATTCTTTCCCCCTTCGCTTCCGGCGCAGGCGGAGAGGGCCTCCAGAACCTGGTCCAATTCCAGCTTGAGAAGGGATTTTTCATATAGTTCAGACATGGTTTTCTCCTAAGTTCTTTCGACAAAAAGGGATTTATAAAAGTCCAGTGCGGAAAAGCTCCGCTCCAACTGGGTCAGTAAGTAGCTCTCGGTCAGGGAAGCCAGCTTCTCCATGGTCTCAGGGCGCAGCTGAAAGGAGAAGAGCTTCTTGGGGTCACAGAGGCAGATATAACGCATAGCTTCCAGCATGGCGGGGGTCACCGGCATTCGGATGCCCGCCGAGGAAGCGTCCCGGCAGTTCACGCATTCCAGCTGACCTGCGCTGAGGTCAAAGCGCTCCGGGGTCTGGCTTCCGCAGACGTGGCAGCCGAACAGGTCCGGGGTAAATCCGGCAAGGCATACGGCTCTCAGCTCGTAGACCGCCTTAATCTGGTTTTCCTGCAGGTTCAGCTTCGCCAGGGCATAGAGGCAGTTGAGAAGCAGGGACTGCAGCTCCGGATTGGGAAGGTCCTCCTGGGAAAGCAGTTCCGTGACCTGGGCAAAATAGGTGGCCAGTGACAATTTTGTCAGCTCCCGCCGCAGGGGCATGAAGAGCTCAATGGCGTGAGCTTCGTTGATGGTGTACTGGCCCCGGTACTCAAAAAGGGTGAATTCCCCGTAGGCCAGAAGCTGACAGGGCGCCGTTAAAGGGCTGTTCTTTCGCCGAAGGTTCCGGGCCTTAGCCGTCAGCTTTCCGTGGCCGCAGGTGAGCAGCGTCAGAAGCGCATCCCGGTCATTGTATTCCGTGACTCGCAGGACAATGCCCTGAATCGTCAAATACATGATTTTCCTCCATTTTTCGCTGTTTCTGATAGAGCAGGTAGGCTTCCGGGGCGCCGGTCTCCATAAAAAGGGCCCAATAATCTGTAGCGTTCATGTCCATCCCTCCATGAAGCTAGGGTTTGCAGAGAGATGGGATTTAGCACTGGAAATTATTCACGGTAGCCGAAGTTCTTCACAAGGAAGTCGCTGTCCCGCCAGTTTTCCTTCACCTTTACCCAGGTCGTGAGGTAGACCTTGGTGCCCATGAACTTCTCGCAGTCGGCCCGGGCCATGGAGGAAATCTTTTTCAGCATAGCGCCCTGCTTCCCGATGATGATACCCTTGTGGCTGGCCTTTTCACAGTAGATGGTGGCGTCGATGTCGATGATGCCGTCGTCCCGCTCGGAGAAGGTGGTGATTTCCACGGCAGTACCGTGGGGAATCTCCTTGTCCAGGCACCAAAGCAGCTTTTCCCGGATGATCTCCGCCATGACCTGACGCTCGGGCTGGTCCGTGGTGACGCCCTCGGGGAACAGGAAGGGGCTGTCAATGGTGTACTGTTCGCACTGGGCCAGCAGTTCCTCCACGCCGTCTCCGGTTTTGGCGGAAATGGGAATAATGGCGTCGAAGGCTCCGGTTTCAGAGTAAACGGCCATAACTTCCAGAAGCTTGTCCTTTTCCACGGTGTCGATCTTGTTAATGGCAAGAATGGCCGGGCAGCGGGTGGCTGTCAGCCGCTGGATGAGGGTCTGCTCCTGAATGCCCACGGAAGGAATGGGCTCCACCACCAAAATGGCGGCGTCCACATCGGCAATGGACTCCTGAACGGTATTCACCATATAGTCACCCAGCTTGGTCCGGGCCTTGTGATAGCCTGGGGTGTCCACAAAAACGAACTGGGTGTTGTCCCGGGTTACGATACCGCAGATACGGTTCCGGGTGGTCTGGGGCTTATTGGATACGATGGCGATTTTCTCGCCCACTAAGTAGTTGGTCAGGGTGGACTTTCCCACATTGGGCCGTCCGGCAATGGTAATAATGGCGGTTCTTGTATTTTCCATAGGGTTCTCCTTTATTCTCTTTCCATGCCGGGAATTCCGGCGGCGATGGCCTCTTCCCGGGCGCGCATTTGTCTTTTCTGCTCGCCTTCGTCCAGGTGGTCATAGCCCAGCAGGTGGAGCATGGAGTGGATGGTGAGATACCCTACCTCCCGGCGGACGCTGTGGCCAAATTCTTCCGCCTGGGCCGTGGCCCGTTCCAGGCTGATGCACATATCCCCCAGGGGGACAAGGCCAGTCTCAGGGTCCAGGTACTCCGTCCAGTCCGCAGGCGGCGCCCCGGCGGTGAGCTGGAACATGGGAAAGCTCAGAACGTCCGTGGGCTTGTCAATGTTGCGGCTCTCCCGGTTGATGGTCTGAATGCCGGCGTCGTTGGTGACCAGCACGTTAATTTCGCAGGGAACCTGGATGCCCTCGGCCTTCAGGGTTTCTCGGATGCACTTGCGGATAATGGGCGGAATGGTGAGCTTCTGCAGGCTCAATTCCTCAAAAACAAGGTTAATGGTATGTTTCATATCATTTCTTCCTCTGATAGCGATTTCCCGTATGGGGCATGGGGCGTTTCATTTCCTGTTTTTTGGCGGCGCGCTCGTAGGCGTTGATGATCTCCTGGACCAGGGCATGGCGGACCACGTCCGCAGAAGTCAGACGGCAGATGGCAATGTCCTTCACGCCGTCCAGGATTTGAATGGCATCCTTGAGGCCGGAAACCTTGTCCTCCGGCAGGTCGATTTGGGTCACGTCTCCGGTAATGACGATTTTGGAGCCGAAGCCCAGGCGGGTCAGGAACATCTTCATCTGCTCCCGGGTGGTGTTCTGGGCCTCGTCCAGGATGATAAAGCTGTCGTCCAGGGTCCGGCCGCGCATATAGGCCAGAGGCGCAACCTCAATGGAGCCCCGCTCCTGATACTTCTGGAAGGTCTCGGCGCCCAGCATATCGTACAGGGCGTCGTACAGGGGCCGCAGGTAGGGGTCCACCTTGTTTTGCAGGTCTCCGGGCAGAAAACCCAGCCGCTCCCCTGCCTCAACGGCGGGCCGGGTCAGGATAATGCGGTTCACGGTTCGTTCCCGGAAGGCTGCCACGGCGGCAGCAACGGCCAGATAGGTCTTGCCTGTGCCTGCAGGGCCAACTCCCACGGTGACGGTGTTTTGCTGGATGGCCTTCATGTATTTCTGCTGACCCACGGTTTTAGCCTTAATGGGCTTTCCCTTGGCGGTGATGCAGACCACATCCTTGGCCATCTGGGCCACCAGGCTGTCGTTGCCTTCATTCACCAGGGTGATGAGGTAGCGGACCCGCTGCTCGTCAATGGTCTCCCCTTTGGAGGCCAGGGAAAGGAGCCCCTCCAGGGTCCGGACGGCCTTGTCGGCCATCTCCTCGTCTCCCGTGACCCGCAGGTCCGTGCCCCGGTTTACCACCTGGACGTTCAGCGAATCCTCAATATGCTTGATATTTTCATCAAACGAACCGAACACCGCCATCAGGTCCTCCACCCGCTCGGCGTTGACCAGCCGTTCCACAATTTTACCCATTTGTTTCTCCTATCTGTTCTCTTTGCACTCTGCCGATCATCTCCTGGCAGACATACCGCCCGGTCATGCGATAGACGCCGTCGTCTTCCGTGAAGGTCTGCACGGTTTGAAGAATGGACCCGGCTACCATCTGCTGCCGTAAATAGTCTGCGGAATAGGCAGCCAATGCTTCCCTTGCCTGCTCCGGCAGAAGCGACACTTCCTCAAATTCGTATTGGGGGAACGTCTCCAGGCAAAGGGCCAGGGGAAGACGAAAGCCTCCCGGCAGAGTGACATGAAATTCCTCATATATTCTACCACAACTGCCATGGGAAATTCCACTGTATTTTCCAAAATTGATGCGTTTTTTTCCAATGAGCAGGCTCCATTTTCGCTTTACTCCGGTCTGTGCCACAGGCATGCGCCACCTGCTCGGGGTGACAGCCTCCAAAGTGCGGTTGGTCTGGGCGAAAATTTCCCCTTCGGCGTGGGTCGCCCGGATGCAGATGCCGTAATCCGTATAGCCGGAAATCAGCACGTCCCCTTCCCGGACGGTTTGCCCCACATGAAACAGGCCGTCTCCCCTTGTGACGGTACCGGAGAGAATATAGCCGTCTCTCGCTGCCACAATGCTGCAAACGTCCGTTTCCTCCGGCAGCAGCTTCTGGTCCGTCCGCTCCCGAACGGAGACCGTGGCGATGCACCCGGCGGTGTTGACCCCGGCCCACTGAAGCTCCGGCAGGGCGCTGAGAAGGGAATTTTTCACCTTCTCGCTGCGAACCTTCCGCCGGGACGCGCCGAAGCGGATGCCGCTTTCCTCCGCCGCAGCCAGAATCTGTCTGGAGGGAACCGTCACATTTCCCTCTACCCGCACAAAAAAGATGCGGCTGGGAAAATACAAAGCGCAGGCAAAAAGCACCGCAAATCCCCCAAGAAGCACAGGGCGGCAGGATGCAGCCTTTCCCAGCCAAAAAAGCCCCATTCTCCCTGTGACTTTTAAATGTTCCCCCCGCTTTTCGCACAGACGGGACAGCCGCTTCCAGTCGGTTCTGAGAATGGTGAAACTGTAGCTCAGCTCACTGTGTTTTTGAAGGTAAAACAGGCGGATATTCTCCTGACTGAAAACCTCCAGGGCTTTCTCCGGGTCTGCGCTGGTAAATTCCACGGCCATCATACCTGTGAGAGAATGGTAAAGATTCATCTTTTCCCCCTCCGTATCAGCGTAATGCCGTCAATCCGGCCCCGAATGACCAGCTGTTCCCGGGTCATTCGCAAAAGGGCCAGGTTGCAGCCGCAGACGCAGACACAGCCGTACTTTACCTTCACAACGATCTTCTCCCGGCTGTACTCCTTGACGCCATAGTGATTTTCAATCAGCACCCGGGTATCGCCTCCCAGTTCTACCACGCTCTCCCCCGGGAGGCCCTGTTCCGCCAGTTCCGCTTCCTCCAGGAATCGCTCCAAAAAGCCATGTTCCTTGCCCATGCTTTTCCCTCCCTTTTGCTTAGAGCATATGAATGGGATGAGGGCCAGTTGCATAGATTCTTCCGAGGTGAACGCAATGAAGCACAGCAAAATTCTCTTGGGAACCGGAGCGGCATTGGGAATGCTGGTCCTGATTCTGGACGGAAGGACGGCGGTCAGCGGAGCGCAGACGGGGCTCATTTTGTGCCTTGTGACCCTGATCCCCTCTCTGTTTCCCTTTTTCCTGCTTTCCGGCGCTTTGATGAAGGCGCTGTCCGGCATGAAAACGCCTTTTCTTAGCCTGCTGGGAAGGCTCTGCGGCATTCCCGCCGGATGTGAAGCGGTGCTTCTGCCAGGATTTCTGGGGGGATACCCGGTGGGGGCCCAGGCTGTTGCCTCGGCATGGCAGTCCGGGCAAATTTCCAAAGAACAAGCGGAGCGGATGCTTGCCTTTTGCAGCAATGCGGGGCCGGCCTTCCTCTTTGGGGTCTGCGGAAGCTTTTTTCCAAAGCTTTGGATGGTCTGGGCGCTCTGGGGAATTCACATCATCAGCGCCGTTCTCACTGCCTGGTGTTCTCCCAAAGTGGATGGCACCGTGTCTGAAGGCAGCTTGACGCCCACGCCAACCCCCGATATCTTCATGAACGCCCTGAGAGGCATCGGCATTGTCTGCGGTTGGGTTATTTTCTTCCGGGTGATCATTTCCTTTTTGGAGCGGTGGGTGCTGTGGTGTCTGCCTGCGGCGGTCCAGACCATGGTGATGGGCCTTTTGGAGCTTGCCAACGGGTGCTGTGCCCTGGGAAATGTTCCCAGCACGGCAGTGCGATTCCTGCTCTGCGCTGGGATGCTGGCTTTTGGCGGGATATGCGTTACCATGCAGACGGCATCCGTGGCTTCCGGACTTTCCATAAAGCCCTACATCCGGGGAAAACTCACCCAGACCGGGTTCAGCCTTCTGCTTTCCGCCCTCTTGGTCTTCCCCCCTGCCAGGATGTATTGCCTTCTGCTCACGGCGCTGATTCTTCTTCTGGGCAAAAAGCAAAAAAGATGTAGATTTCCGGAGGCAGTTCGTGTATAATGGCAGAAAAGGTTTGGGGGTGACGCCATGCTGTTCCGGAAGAAAATCGAAAAATCCTGCTCCTACTGTCTCTATGGAGCGAAGTTGGAGGACGAGGCCATTTTGTGTGCCAAGAAAGGTATTCGCAGTGCAGAAAGTTTTTGCCGCAGGTTCAAGTACGATCCCTGCAAGCGCATCCCGCCCAGACATAAGCCGCTGGACCCGTCCAAATATGAAGATACGGACTATTCTTTATAAAAAAACGCTGTGAAGGTAACTTCACAGCGTTTTTTTCACTTTATCATTTCTAAAAATTCATCTTCCGTCAGGATGGGGATGCCCAGCTCCCGGGCTTTTCGCTCCTTGGAACCTGCATTTTCTCCCACCACCACGAAGCTTGTTTTCTTGGACACTGAGCCGGAAGCCTTGCCGCCCAAAAGTTCAATCTTTTCCGTGGCAGCTTCCCGGGTGAATTTACTCAGGGCTCCTGTCAGGACGAAAGTCTTTCCCGCAAAGCGGTCATCGGTGAGCACTCTGGTGCTTTGGAAATTGACTCCCGCCTGGCGCAGGCGCTCCACCATATGACGGGACTGGCTCTGGCAGAACCAGTTGTGAATGCTTTCGGCGGTAACTTCGCCGATATCCGGCACCTGGGTCAATTCCTCCACAGAGGCTTCCATGAGGGCATCCAGGCTGCCGAAATAGGACGCCAGGCTTTTCCCGGTTTTGGCGCCCACCTGGCGAATGCCCAGGGCAAAGATCAGACGGCTGACGTCCTGGCTCTTGCTGGCCTCAATGGCGGCCAGCAGTTTTTTGGCCGCAGTGGTGCCGGATTTCCAGAGGCTTCCCACGTCTTCCAATGTCAGATAGTAAATATCCGCAGGAGATTTGATGAGGCCCCTGCCAATGAGGGCTTCCACAATGGCTGTGCCCAGGCCATCAATGTCCATGGCGTCCCGGCTGACGAAGTGGGCAATGTTTCGGCTGAGCTGGGCCGGGCATTCCGCTCCGGTGCAGCGCAGAAACGCCCCGTCCTCGTCCTGCTCCACCTTGGCCCCGCAGACCGGGCAGGTTTCGGGAAGGTGATAAGGAACCGTCTCCTTGGGACGCTTGGTAAGGTCCACTTCCAGAATTTCCGGAATGATCTCCCCTGCCTTGCGAATAAGAACCGTATCCCCCACCCGGATGTCCCGCTGGGTGATGAAATCCTGGTTGTGAAGGGTTGCATTGGTCACGGTGGTGCCGGCCAGGCGGACAGGCTTCACCACAGCCTTGGGGGTCAGAACCCCGGTCCGTCCCACCTGGACCACAATATCCTCCACCACCGTGGGCTTGATTTCCGGGGGATATTTGTAGGCAACGGCCCAGCGGGGGAATTTTGCCGTGTCGCCCAGGGCCTCCCGCTGGGAGAAGGATTCCACCTTGATAACCGCGCCGTCAATGTCGCAGATGAGTTTTTCCCGGTTTTCATTGATGGATGCCACTTCCCGGTCAATGTCCTCCGGAGAAGACAGCAGTTTGTGGGGAATCACTTTGAATTTCAGGTCCCGAAGGAAGTCCAGCGAGGCACTGTGGCTGGAAAACGCCACGCCTTCTGCCAGCTGGACATTGAAGATATAGATATCCAGGCCGCGCTTTGCGGCGACCTTCGGGTCCAATTGCCGCAGAGACCCGGCGGCGGCGTTTCTGGGGTTGGCAAAGAGCGGTTCTCCGTTCTCTTCCCGCTGGGCGTTCAGCTTCTCAAACCGCTTTTTTGGCATAAACACCTCGCCCCGGACGATGAGCCGGGACGGGGCGTTGGAAAGGGTCATGGGAATGGACTGGATGGTTTTCAGGTTTTCCGTCACGTCCTCGCCTACGCTGCCGTCTCCCCGGGTAGCGCCCCGGACGAAAACGCCGTTCTCATATTCCAGCGCCACGGAAAGGCCGTCGATTTTCGGCTCAACGGAGAAGGAAACCTCCCCCATGTCCGACCGGACTTTCTCCAGAAATTCGTTCAGCTCTTCCATGCTGAACACATCCCGAAGGCTCATAAGGGGCACCGGATGAACGACCTTTTCAAACTGGCTGAGGGCCTCTCCGCCCACTCGCTTTGTGGGGGAATCGGCCAGGGCAAGCTCCGGATGGGCTTCTTCCAGCTCTTCCAGCTCCCGCAGAAGGCGGTCATATTCAAAGTCGGGCATGGTTGGGTCATCCAGGACATAATAGCGGTAGCCCGCATCCTTCAAAAGCGCGGTCAGCGCTTCAATTCTCTCTTTGGGTTCCATTGATTCCTCCGGTTTGTAAAAATGTGCTGGGCACTTGGCCCACAATCACCGTCTCAGCCACCACAACGTGGCTCTGAACATTAAACGCATCAGTCTCCCCCAGCACCAGGACGGAAACCTCAACGCTGACCTCCATGTTCAGCTTGTGGAGGGTCTGATTGATGCCCGCCTGGGAAAAATCGCTCTGAAACTGGGCATCGGAATTGAGGATGGACAGGATATGCACGGGAATCGCCGGGCCTCTTCCGGAGAGAAATTCCGGCAATATCAAGCTCCCCAGGGGCACGCCGATGTCCGAAGCGTTCAGGGACAGAATTTCATCGTTGATGATATTTAAAATATCGGTTTTCAGACGGTTGATTTCGCTCATATTGGTTTTCAGCGCGGTGATTCTTCCGTCCAGATCTTTTTCAAAATAGACCAGCCGGTCATATTGGATGCTTCCCTGGGCCACCTGTTTGGCGATGGCGTCGTTGATCATATCCGAGGTGGTGGTCTTCACCTGGCTCTGGGCAAGCTCCCGAATCACGGTGCGGTAATAGTTCCGAAACATGAGAAAGGCAGCCACCAGCGCCACAAACAGGCACAGCAGAAGTTTCAAGAAATTCCCCAGCTTCCTGCCCATATCCATCCCCTCCCGGGAAAGAATATGGGGCAGGCTCCGGAAATATTACAGCTTTTTCATGTGGGCCGAGGCGGTTTTTGCCATGAGCTTTTTGGTGCCGATGTCGTCAAAGGCGATTTCCAGCAGAGCATCGCCGCCCATTTTCATGACGGACAGGACCATGCCCTTGCCGAAGGCCGCGTGGCTGACCATGTCTCCCTGATTGAGTTCCAGCATGGCGGCGGGCTGTGCTGCCGCGGGTGTCTTATTCAAAACACTGGGCCGCTGGGGACGCTTGGCGCCATAGGAACCCCGAGAGGCGGAAGCGCCGTATGTACCGTAGGAACTGGGGGCAGTTTCCTCCCGGCGGTGGAAGCCGCCGCGCTTTACAATGCAGTCCTGGGGAATTTCCTTTAGGAACCGGGACGGCATGGCGGAGGCAGTCCGGCCGTAGATCATACGGTTCCGGGCATAGCTGATGGTCAGGCTCTCCTTGGCCCGGGTGATGGCCACATAGCAAAGCCGCCGCTCCTCTTCCATCTCCTCCTCATCGCCGATGGAGCGCATACCGGGGAACAGTCCGTCCTCGAAGCCCACCAGGAACACATGGGGAAATTCCAGTCCCTTGGCGGAGTGCATGGTCATCAAGACCACGGCATCGTCTCCGGCGTTGTATTGCTCAATGTCCGTATACAGGGCAATCTCTTCCAGGAAGCCTGCGAGGGTAGGCTCTTCGGCGTTTTCCACGTAGGTCTGGATGCTGGATTTAAGTTCCCGGACGTTTTCCAGGCGGGTCCTGTTTTCCTCGGTGTTCTTGGCTTCGAGCATATCCACGTAGCCCGTTCGGATGAGCAGCTCGTCGTAGAAGTCCGGCAGGCTCATGCCCTCTTCCAGCAGCTGGGCCAGCCCCTCGATGAGGGAGGAGAACTCCATGAATTTCATGGCGGACTTTTCCAGCGGACCATAGGAATAGGGGTCGGAAATCACGTGGTAAAGGCTCTTCTGCTCTGCCGCCGCCAGGCGCTGGGCAGATTCAATGGTCTTGGCTCCCAAGCCTCTGGGGGGATTGTTGATGATTCTGGTAAGCCGCAGATCATCGCTGCGATTGTTGATGACGCAGAGATAGGACAGCATATCCTTGACCTCGGCACGGTCAAAGAATCGGGTGCCGCCGATGATTCTGTAGGGAATGCCGTTTCGCTTCAGAAAATATTCCAGGGTGTTGGACTGGGCGTTGGTCCGGTAGAGAATGGCGTAGTCCCGGAAATTCTTTCCCTGAGACATGGCAATGATTTTTCCGGCTACGAAATTGCCCTCGGTATTGCCGTCGGCGGCTTCGTATACCATGATGGGGTCGCCCTGACCGTTGGCGGTCCAGAGTTTCTTTCCCTTCCGGCCCAGGTTGTGGGAAATCACCGCATTGGCGGCGTTCAGAATGGCCTGGGTGGAGCGGTAGTTCTGCTCCAAACGGATGGTTCGGGTGGCCTTATACTGCTTCTCGAAGTTCAGAATGTTCTCAATGGTGGCGCCCCGGAAGCGGTAGATGCTCTGGTCGTCGTCGCCAACCACGCAGATGTTCTCGTAGCCCCCAGCGAGAAGAGAGGTCAGCAGGTACTGCATATGGTTGGTGTCCTGGTACTCGTCCACCATGACATATTTGAATTTCCGCTGATAGTACCGCCGGACATCCTCGTGGTCCTGCAAAAGCTTAACCGTGATGAAAATAATATCGTCAAAGTCCAGGGCGTTGTTTTCCCGTAGCTTTGCCTGATATTTTTCATAGGCCCGGGCAATGTGCAGCGCACGCAGGTCCCCGGCCCCTTCCGCCCGGGAAAGCATGTCCTGAGGAGAGACCATGTTGTCTTTTTCCTTGCTGATTGCACCCAGCACGTACTTCGGCGGGAAAGTCTTGTCGTCCAGGCCCATATCCTTTACGATTTCCTTCATGAGCCGCTCAGAGTCCGAGGTATCGTAAATGGTGAAGCTGCGGGTGTAGCCCATACGCTCGATCTCCCGCCGCAGAATGCGGCAGCAGGCGGAGTGGAAGGTCATGGCCCAGATGTCCTGGGCTTCCGGGCCCAGAAGGTTACTCAGGCGCTCTTTCAGCTCGTTTGCCGCCTTGTTGGTGAAGGTTATGGCAAGAATGCTCCAAGGCACCGCCGGTTCCACCGCGCAGAGGGCATCGGCTCTTTCGCTGCTTTCCGCGGCGTTTTCAAGAAACGCCACATCTTCTTCCGTAATGTCTCCGGGGACTTCCTGGCAGTCGCTGCCCCGGCCGAAACGCATGATATTGGCAATGCGGTTGATGAGGACCGTGGTCTTGCCGCTGCCGGCGCCTGCCAGCAAAAGCAGGGGCCCTTCCGTAGAAAGGACAGCCTGTCTCTGCATATCGTTGAGCTCCGCAAACTGGCGGTCAATGTAAGCGCGCCGCGCAGATACAAATCTTCTCTCTAGTTCCATAGTCACACCTGTTCAATTTAAGATGGGACTATTCTACCGCATTTTTGTCAAAAGGTAAAGCCGAAAAGAAAATTTATTCCATCAGGGTCCGCAGGTGCTCCAAAGCCTTCTTTTCGATGCGGGACACCTGGACCTGGCTGATGTCCATGACCTTTGCCACCCGCTGCTGGGTCAGGCTGTGGAAGTAGCGCAGATTCACCACCATTTTTTCCCGTTCAGGCAGGGCGTCAATGGCCTGGCGCAGTGCGATCTTCTCCACCATCCGTTCTTCGGATTCCGTGTCCGTCAGGATGTTTTCCAGGGAAAAGCCCTCTTCCCCCGTCTCCCGCTGGATGGATTCCGTGGGGTTGGTGGCGGTTTCCGCCATGGCAATCTCCTCCGGGCTCAGACCCATTTCCTGGGAAATCTCCTGGATGGTGGGTTCCCTTCCCAGAGTCACGGTCATGCGGTTTCGGGTGGCTTTGATGGAGGCGGACTGTTCTTTCAGGCTTCTTGAGACCTTCACGGCCCCGTCGTCCCGGAGGAAGCGGCGGATTTCCCCGGCGATTTTCGGCACGGCGTAGGTAGAAAACTGGGTGCCGTAGTTTAAATCAAACCCCTCCACCGCCTTGAGAAAGCCCAGGCATCCCAGCTGATAGAGGTCATCGGACTCCGTACCCCGGCCCATGAACCGTCTGGCCACCGACCAGATAAGGCCGGAATTTTCCTCTACAAGCTGCTCCGTGGCGGCGCTGTCCCCCTGCTGGGACCGGGCGATGAGTTCACAAAAATCGCTCATTGACGCCGTTGAAGCTTGCGGCGCATATGTACCGTGGTGCCCTTGCCGGGTTTGGAGGTAATCTCCAGGCTGGTCATGAAGCTTTCCATAATGGTAAAGCCCATGCCGCTGCGGTCTTTGCCCCCTGTGGTATAGCTGGGCCGCCGGGCCTGCTCAATATCCGGGATGCCTACACCCTTGTCCTTTACCACAATGTCCAGAACGCCATCCTTTAAAATGCGGCAGCGCAGGGTGATGTTGCCCAGTTTTTCGGGATACGCGTGGACGATGCAGTTGGTCACCGCTTCGGACACCGCCGTGCGGATGTCCCCCAGCTCTTCCAGAGTCGGGTCCATCTGGGCGGCAAAACAAGCCACCGCCGACCGGGCGAAGGCCTCATTGGCGGACTTGCTGGGAAAATCCAAAATCATATAGTTGTCGAATTTCATGAGACTGCCTCCTTGATTTCCACCAATTTATCGATGCCCGAAGCCCGGAACACCCGCATGGGCTGGGGTGCGATGCCTGTGAGCAGCAGCGTGCCCTCGATCTGGGTCATGGAACGCAGGGCGTTGATGACCACGGCAATGCCCGAGGAATCAATAAAGGACACCTCCCCAAAATCCAGAATGCAGACTTCCGGGGTATAGGCTTCGATTTTAGCGGCAATGGCCTGAATATATGCTTTGGCGCAGTGATGATCGATCTCCCCGGTGAGGGCCACGGTAAGCTGCCCCTCCTCCAGGAAACTGGTAAAATGCATTTCATTTTCCTCCTTTGTTTTTTTCAATTAAAGTATAAAAACAACCTGCAGGGATTTGCAGTCGGATTTGGGAAGGTAAAAAGAAAAGGGTGCAAACCAAACGGTTTGCACCCAAGGTTAGATATGAAATTACAGCTTCTTCAGAGCTTCTTCGCTCTGCCGGAGGCTTTCGATGAGGTCCCGGGCCTTCTGGGCCTTCTCCCGCTCGGCGTTCACCACTGCCTCAGGGGCGCGGGCAGTGAACTTTTCGTTGGAGAGCTTCCCCTCGATGCCGGCAAGATTCTTCCGGGCCTTTTCCAGCTCCTTACCGATGCGCTCCAGCTCCTTGGCAACGTCCACCAGCTGGCCCATGGGGATATAGAGCTTGGCGTCGGCAGTGGCGCAGGTCACCATGCCGTCCAGGTTTTGGGGCTCATTTTCCAGCATGGTCACGCTGTCGGCATAGGCCAGACGCTGGATAAAGCCCTCACCCTCCTGGAACACCTGAGGCTTGGAGGTCAGGACAAAGAGGGTAGCCTTCTTGCTGGGGGGCACGTTCATCTCGGTGCGGCGGGCACGGATGGCACGGATGGCGTTCATGACGGACTCCATGTGGCTTTCCTCGCTGCGGAAGGCCAGGTCCTCCCGGTATTCGGGCCACTTGGCCACGATCAGGGCCTCTCCCTCGTGGGGCAGACTCTGCCAGATCTCCTCGGTGATGAAGGGCATAAAGGGATGCAGCAGGCGCAGCGTCTGTTCCAGCACATAGGTCAGCACCTGGATGGCGGTCTGCTTGCGGCTAAGGTCATCGGAGTAGAGGCGGGCCTTGGTCAGCTCGATATACCAGTCGCAGTAGGTATCCCAGATAAAGTCATAGACCTTCTGAACGGCAATGCCCAGCTCGTACTTTTCCAGATTTTCCGTAACCTCGGCAATGAGGGTGTTGAGCTTGGACAAAACCCATTTATCGGAGATTTCCAGATTTTCCATGGCGGGAAGCTGATTTTTGGCGCCCTCAGAAAGGTTCATCATGACGTAGCGGGAGGCGTTCCAGAGCTTGTTGGCGAAGTTACGCATGGCCTCGCAGCGCTCGGTGTAGAAACGCATATCGTTTCCGGGGGAGTTGCCCGTGACCATGTTCATCCGCAGAGCGTCACAGCCGTACTTTTCAATCATTTCCAGAGGATCAATGCCGTTGCCCAGGGATTTGCTCATTTTCCGGCCCTGGTTGTCCCGGACCAGGCCATGGATCAGCACCGTGTGGAAGGGGGTCTGCTTGGTATGCTCACAGCCGGAGAAAATCATTCTGGCAACCCAGAAGAAAATGATGTCGTATCCCGTGACCAGCACGTCGGTGGGATAGAAATAATCCAGATCCGGAGTCTTTTCGGGCCAGCCCAGGGTCTCGAAAGGCCAGAGGGCGGAAGAGAACCAGGTGTCCAGCACGTCGGGGTCCCGGGTGATGTTGGCGCTGCCGCACTTTTCGCATTTGCAGGCGTCCTCCCGGGATACGGTGATGTGACCGCAGTCTGCACAGGTCCAGGCAGGAATCTGATGGCCCCACCACAGCTGGCGGGAGATGCACCAGTCACGGACGTTTTCCATCCAGTTAAGATAGGTTTTGGTGAAGCGCTCGGGGACGAACTTGGTCTGCCCTTCCTTCACCACCCGGATGGCCTCCTCAGCCAGGGGCTTCATCTTCACAAACCACTGGGCAGAAATGATGGGCTCCACGTCCTTGTGGCAGCGGTAGCAGGTGCCCACGTTGTGGGAGTAATCTTCCACTTTGACCAGGTAACCCTCTTTTTCCAGGTCCTCCACAATGGCTTTCCGGGCGTCGTAGCGGTCCATTCCCGCATACTTGCCGCCAAGGCTGTTGACCTTGCCGTTGTCGTCCAGAACGCGGATGACCTCCAGATTATGCCGCAGGCCCACCTCAAAGTCATTGGGGTCGTGGGCAGGGGTCATTTTCACGCAGCCCGTGCCGAATTCCATTTCGGCATAGTCGTCGGCCACCACGGGAATTTCCTTGTTCATCAGGGGCAGGATGACCTTTTTGCCCACGATGTCCTTGTAGCGCTCGTCATTGGGGTTCACGCAAACGCCGGAGTCTCCCAGCATGGTCTCAGGACGGGTGGTTGCCACAATAACCTCTCCGGAACCGTCAGCCAGAGGATAACGGATGTGCCACAGGTGGCCGGGCTTATCCACGTATTCCACCTCGGCGTCAGAAAGGGCCGTGACACAGTGGGGGCACCAGTTGATGATGCGGCTTCCCTTATAAATGAGGCCCTTTTCGTAGAGAGAGACGAAGACCTCCCGAACGGCCTTGGAGCATCCCTCGTCCATGGTAAACCGTGCCCGGTCCCAGTCGCAGGAGGCGCCCAGCTTCTTCTGCTGTTCCACAATGCGGTTGCCGTATTTGTGCTTCCAGTCCCAGACCCGCTCCAGGAATTTCTCCCGGCCCAGGTCGTAGCGGGTCAGGCCCTCCTTGCGGAGCTCCTCCTCCACCTTGATCTGGGTGGCAATGCCGGCATGGTCAACGCCGGGGACCCACAATGCGCTGTAGCCCTGCATCCGCTTGAAACGAATAAGGGTGTCCTGCAAGGTTGCGTCCATGGCGTGGCCCATGTGAAGCTGTCCCGTGACGTTCGGAGGCGGCATAACGATGGTGAAGGGCTTCTTCCCTTCCTCAGCCTCGGCGTGGAAATAGCCGCCCTTTTGCCACATATCGTAAATGCGGCTCTCCACCTGCTGGGGCTCATAGACCTTTGGTAATTCTCTTGCCATAGTGTTTACACTCCTCAACATGATATAATGAAAAACGCCCCGAGAGCTTAAGCTCTCAGGGCGAAAATACACCTTCCGCGGTACCACCTGAATTCCCGGAAAACCGGGCACTTGAAAAGCTGTAACGGGCTGACCCGTGCCATCCTAATTTCATTTCAGAAAGCAAGCTCCGGGGCGACCATCCGTTTCCTTCCATATGCCCTTCCACCAGCCGGACACTCTCTGCACGGAAAAGAGGCGGAACCTCCCGTTCACAGCCTTTGAACGTCCTTATAGTAACGAATCAATTTGCATTTGTCAAGGGAAAATCGGCCATTTCATCCTATTTTCTTCAGAGCCTTTTCCTGTGTATTGACATTTATAGGGATGCGTGCTATCCTCTTATGGGATTTTCCAATCAGGAGGCTTTTACCCATGAAATTGCGTGGGAACGCTTCAAAAATCGAAGTATTTTTGGATCGGACTCTGTCCGGTCCCGTGTTTACCTGGCGGCAGATTCTGGACTTGATCGTCCCCGGCGTGCTGGATTCTCTGTCGGTCATGCTGTGCGGTATGCTCATCACCGCCCTGATCAGCAAAAACGGCGAATCCTCCGTAGCTGCCGTGTCTCTGGTGAACCCCATTATGTGGATGATCACCAACATTTTTAACGGCATCAGCGCAGGCGGCACGGTTATCGTTGCCCAGTGCTGCGGCAGACAGGACAAGAAAATGCTGCAGCAGGCAATTGGCATGACCATGTGGCTGACCATCGGCGTGGGCATTGTGGTATGCCTGCCCTGCCTTCTGTTCCCCGATACACTTTTGGGAGTCCTCTATCCCCAGGCGGAAGCTGTGGTCATGGAGAAAGCCCGCGTCTATCTGGCAGGCACCATCTGGTCCGTGCTGGTTTTCACGGTGTACACGGCCAGTTTCGCCGTTTTGCGGGGACTTGGAGAATCCAAGCGCTGCCTGGTCCTCAGCGTCATTATCAATGTGGGATTCCTGATTTTCAGCATTCTCTTCCTGAACATCCTGAAGCTGGACATTCTGGGCAGCGTGTATGCCCTCTTCCTGGCCCGGGTGGCGGGTTCACTGGCCTCTGTGGTGCTGCTCTTCGCCTGGCGGCCCCCCGTAAGGATGAAGGCCAGAATGCTCCTGGCCTATGACCAGGGACTGCTGCGCTCTTCTATGCACATCAGCATCCCTCTTGGCTTAGAGCAGATGTGCGCTTCCCTGGCAGGCGTTGTGTCCCAGATGTATATGGTGCCTCTGGGAACCACGGCACTTGCCACCCACGCCATTGTCAACTCCCTCATGGGTGTGCTGTACGCTCCTGCATCCTCCGGTTCAAACCTGGCAGTGACCGTGGTGGGCCGCTGTATCGGCGCGGCGGAATACGGCGAGGCAAAGCGGTACGGCAAGCGCTGCGACCAGATCACCATGTTCCTCATTGCTGCGGCGGCTCTGGTGTTTTATCCCTGCCTGCCCTTTCTTCTGAAGCAGTACAATCCTACGCCGGAGGCAGGTGCCATGGCTGTGAAGCTATTGTACTATTCGCTGCCTGCACTTTTCTTCTTCTGGCCCACCTCCAACACCATGCCCAGCACCCTCCGTGCCGCCAACGACGCGGTGTTCCCCTCGGCGCTGTCTCTTGCTGTCCTGTGGGGCGTCAATATCGGCCTGGGCTATATTCTGGCCATTCCTGCGGGATATGGCATCTGGGGCGTCTGGGTCGCCACCTGGGTGTCCTGGGTGGTCCGTTTTGCGGGCTTTGAGCTCCGCTTCCAGAGAGGAAAATGGCTTAAAAAGGCGGAAAAAGGCATTTGAGTTCTTGCAAACGGGCAGAAGCTGCGTTATAATATCTATTGTTGTCTTCTGCGGAAGCACGTATTGAATAGATAGTGAGTGATTTTTATGAAATTGTCCTTGGTTGTTCCCTGCTATAATGAGGCAGAAAATGTGGCTCCCTTTCAGGCGGCGGTGATCTCCGCCTTTGAAGGCTGTGGATATGATTATGAAATCGTCTTCATTAACGACGGCAGCAAGGATGCCACCCTGCACAATCTGAAAAAAATCCATTCCGAGCAGAAATGCCCCGTAAAGGTCATCTCCTTCTCCCGGAACTTTGGCAAGGAAGCCGGTCTCTTTGCAGGACTCCAGTACGCTTCCGGAGAGTACATCTCCCTTATTGATGCCGACCTGCAGCAGCGGCCGGAAATCGTCCGGGACATGGTAAAGATTCTGGATGAACAGCCCCAGTATGACGTAGTGGCGGCCTACCAGGACCGCCGCCGGGAGGGTAAGGTTCTATCCTTCTTTAAAAAGAGCTTCTATTCCATTATCAACAAGCTCTCGGACGTGACGCTGCAGTCTGACGCCAGTGACTTCCGGACCTTCCGCCGGAGCGTCCGGGACAGCATTCTGAGCCTCACCGAGTATCATCGGTTCTCCAAAGGAATTTTTGCCTGGGTGGGCTATGATACCTATTTCATCCCCTACACTGCCTGCGAGCGGGCCTCCGGCACCACCAAGTGGAACTTCTGGAAGCTTACCGAATATGCCATTGAGGGCATTATTGGCTACTCCACGGCCCCCCTGCGTCTGGCAACGGTTCTCGGCACGGTTACAGGCATCGCCGCCATTTTCTATCTGATTTGGGTGGTGGCAGAAAAATTGTTCAGAGGCATCGCTGTGCCGGGCTATGCCACCATCATTGTGCTCATTTTGCTTCTGGGTTCCATCCAGCTCTTCTGCATTGGCATCATCGGAGAATATGTAGGAAGAACCTTCGAGCAGAGCAAGGACCGCCCTGTGTACATTGCGAAAGAAGTCCTTACCTACGAGGAAACGTAAATTTTCAGCCGCCCGATTCACGTTGGGCGGCTGTTTTTTTACTCTTTTTCCATTTCAAATCTCTGAATTCGCTCCAAAAACGTCTTTCCGTACCAGGCGGCTTTCAGCTCGCCGACACCGGATATCTTTCGGAACTCTGACATGGTCTTTGGCTTCTTTCTTGCCATGTCCGTCAGAGTGGCATTGGAAAACACCACATAGGCAGGGATTCCGACCTCCTTGGCAAGCTCCTGGCGCAGCATTTTCAGGGCATCAAAGAGATCCGCCTCATCCCCTGTGGGGGCAGTCAGCGAGGCCTCCTGCTCCTGGACCTCCACCTTCATCGCAACTTTGGCTCCCTGATAGAGAACCTGGGCAGCTTTGGGTGTCAGACGCAGGGTCTGGTGTTCCGGCTCGGTTTCCAGGTACTCCTCCCCTTCCAAATGGTCGATCATGGCGTGAATTTCACTTCTTGGCCGGTCCTTCAGAAGGCCATAGGTACTCACATCGTTGAGTCCCAGCTCTGTTACACGTTTGATTTTACTGCCTCGGAGGACATTTCCAATCAGGTTGATGCCTACATAATAGCCCAGCTTGTCGTAAATGCGCCGGACGCAGGAGAGAATCATCTGGGCTTCCTGGGTGATGTCCACGGTCTCGTAGATGCCCCTGCACCGTCCGCAGTTTCCGCAGATCTCTGGATGCTTCTGCCCGAAGTATTCCAGAATGTACCCCCGGAGACAGGTGGTTGTTTTGCAGTAGCCCACCATGGCGTCCAGCCGCTTCAGATCCTGCTTCCGCACAGCCTCCCGCTGCGTTTGGCTGAGCTCTTCATTTTCGGGGCCATTTTCAATCAGGAACCGGGCAATGTGGACATCCCGGCCGTTGTAGAGCAAAATGCAGTCTGCGTCAGCTCCATCACGGCCTGCCCGGCCCGCTTCCTGATAGTAGGCTTCGATGCTCTTTGGCATATTGTAGTGGATAACAAAGCTGACGTTGGACTTGTCAATTCCCATGCCGAAGGCATTGGTGGCAACCATAATGGAAGCCCGGTCGTAGAGAAAATCCTCCTGGTTGGCGGTTCGCTCCTCCTCGCTGAGACCCGCGTGGTACCGTACAGCAGCATAACCATGGTCCTTGAGCCGCTCGCAGATATCCTCCACCTTTTTTCGGGTGGAACAGTAGACGATGCCGCTTTTTCTCCGACGGGCAGAGAGCAGGGATAATAGCTCATGTTCCTTTTCGTTGGTCTGCATCACGTCAAAATAAAGATTCGGCCTGTCAAAGCCTGTGACGGTCCGCACAGGGTTTTTGAGGGCCAGGATGCGCTCCACGTCCTTTCGAACCTGGTCCGTAGCCGTTGCCGTAAAAGCCCCCACCACAGGACGGCGGGGCAGACTTTCAATGAAATTCACAATCCGCAGATAGCTGGGACGAAAGTCCTGGCCCCACTGGGAGATGCAGTGGGCCTCGTCCACTGCCAGAAAAGAAATGGGGAGAACCGATGCAAGAGCGGAAAATCCCGGCGCATCCAGCCGCTCTGAGGCGATGTAGACAATCTTATATTTTCCCGCCCGGAGGTTCCGGTACACCGCCTGAATCTGCGGGCCCGATAGGGTGCTGTTGACGTAGGCCGCAGGAACCCCTGCGGCTTTCAGCGCCATGACCTGGTCCCGCATAAGAGAAATCAGCGGAGAAACCACCAGCGTGATGCCCGGAAGCATCAGAGCCGGAAGCTGATAGCACATACTTTTTCCGCCGCCTGTGGGCATGATGCCAAAGGCATCCCGACCGGAAAGGATGCCGTCAATCAGCTCCTCCTGCCCCGGCCGAAACTGCTCATATCCAAAAACCCGCTGTAAAAGGGTCCGTTTGTCCATAATTTACTCCGTTTTTCAGAAAACCTTGGAAAGCGCCCACCCTCAGGTGAGCGCTCAGCTTGTCAAAAAAGCCTCGCAGAGTTTGCCGCCCGTGGCGGCAAATAAAGTCCAATCTGTTTTCTGCCGGGGCGTGTACCTGGCAGAAAACACTTCTCAGGCTGCAAGTGTGGAATTTGTCCCCCAGCGGGGGACAAATTATGCGCGCAGCAGGCTGCATAAACCTGTCAAAAAGCCCCGCAGGGGATTTTTGACAGTCTCAGCGCCCACCCTCAGGTGAGCGCTTTCACAGGTGTGAATGCTTCTTCTATGTACGAAAAAGACTGCTGAATCAAATCCTCCAATGCAGGATTTTCAACCGAATAGTCTATAGGGGTGTCCCGGATGTCCGAAAGGTTGTGAACGATTCTGTCTTTTCTGTCCCAAAGGGTCAGAATGGCATTGAGCCTGGGGTCCAGGCTCCCATCCTCCCGGTCGTTCAGGAAGAAAAAGTCTCGCTGAAACTTGTTTGCAAAAATCACCCCGTGGAAGGATTCCACAAACACCTTATCCGCATATTTCATCAGGTTCAGGAAGGCCTGGGGACCGCCGGAGGAAAAGAGCCGGAAGCCAAATTTTCCCGGACCCCGCCGGAGCCATTTGGAAGCGTTGATGGCATAGACCTGTAAGCCATGGGCCCGGGCATAGTCTTCCACCACCCGGTTCAGTTTCTCATTGTCATAGGCCCAGGAATAGTAGAAAATGTATTTTTCCTTGACCATCCGCTCCCCTGCCAGTTCGCTCCACGCCTGCCCGGAAAGCAGCAGTGTGGGGTCCGCCAGAATGGGGACGTTCCGGCCGATCACGTCAAAAATTGCCCTCTGCCCGTTTGGCTCCCGGGTAGACAGGGCTTTATAGGTTTTGAAATTCGCCCGCAGGGCTTCCGGATCCGGATACTCTGCAAAGGAACAGCCTCCCAGGCTGGGCGCATAGGCAATTTTTTCCGAGCGGCGGACCCAGTCCAGCAGGAAACTTTCATCAAAATCCGGCATACGGATGTTGAACACCTGATCGCTTCCCGTGACGATGTAGTCAAATTGTCCGTCTGCTTCCTGAAGCTCCTGCTGTCCAAAATAGTGTTTTTCCGTCAGCTTAAGGTACTTTTTACGGAACGCATTATAATCGTCCTTCTGCTTTTTCAAAACAGGATAAAACAGCATTCCACGAATCAGTTTCTTTGGATGTTTCAGGCAGTTTGGCGGGAAAATACTGTAGAGCGCCTGAGATGCCGGGCTGTCAAATTGCAGAATGCGGGCATTCATATGGAAGCGCTCCTCCAAAACCCGCTGCAGTGCATAGGCCTGCAGCAGCGAGCCGCAGTTATCAGAAGCAGACAATGTTAAAATGCCGACTGAGTTTCCCATGGCGTTCCCTCTTTTTTATGGTTTTTCCCCATTATACAATAAAACGCCCCCTTTTGACAAGGGCGTTTTTCCGGAACATCCTGGTTGCCGTACCTCCATTGACCATAAGCGCTTTTTGCTCTTGACAAAACGGACAGCATATGCTAGAATACTTTGGCAATCAAGTGTATATCTTTCATTCGGAGTGATACCCAAGAGGCCGAAGGGGCTCCCCTGCTAAGGGAGTAGGCGGTCAAAAGCCGCGCGAGGGTTCAAATCCCTCTCACTCCGCCAATTGAAAACACCGCCCAGGTTACATTGGGCGGTGTTTTTTTACATTATCGGTAGTTTACCTGTAAAATCCGAATACTTCATTCCGATTTTTTAACACTGGTTGAAAGTGCTTTAGCGTCATTGCCAATCATAAGGAATGAAAATGGCAATGAAAATGGCAATGGATTTACGTGTTCCCTCTTACATCTGCAGCGCACTGGGGGCCGACATAATCCCCGGCCTTGATGGGCAGCTGCTGTTTTTCCGTTTTCTGAAATACTTCATTCATTTCCTGGACAGCGGCCTCAATCATGACCATCATTTCATCGGCGTCGAAGGGAATACCCTTTTTCTTGAGCAGGGCCTCTGCGGTCTCCAGCGCCTTTCTGAGCTTGTCCGCGCCGTGGATATCCTTCCAGACCTGCTCCACAAACCGGACCGCCGTCATGGCAATGGAACGCTTGGTATCGTCGTCCAGGTATGCCTTGCAGATCTTTTTTGCAGCATATCCCAGGCAGCCGAACAGGGCCAGAATGGCCAGGCCAATGAGCTTATTACCGTATGTAGTGACAAAAAATTCAAACATGATTCTTTCCTCCTTTGTTTATTAAGAAACCGCAATGCAGCGATTTTCCTCCTTACTTTACAAAACACCAGTCTTCGGCCAGCATATCCGCTTGAGATGCCAGCCAGCCCATCTGCACACCAGAAGTGCCAACAAAGGCAATGGCCTTGTTTCCGATAGCCATGTGATCGCAGTTGACAATATCGCCGGAACTGGATTCATAAGAGATATTCTTTGCCAGTTCGATGTACTGGCCCTTTCCGTTCCAGCCTTTGCGCTGTACCTTCATGCCACGTTTCACATACTTAATGGCATCACCGAAGGAGAATGCGGTTTCACCACCCAGAATCGGGCAGTTGGTGCCGTCGGCAATCTGCCAGTCATCTGCCAGAATGTTCTCGATGGTGTACTCCACCCGCTGCGTTTCCCGAATATCCAGCAAGTCTTTTCCAGTCTCGGAATCGACGTCCCGGCACTTCATCATGATCGTTTTCTTTTCGGGGTCCCAGTACCAGTACCCGGCCCAGGACGGGCGCTTTACCTTGCACCCCTGCTTCATCAGTTTGAGAACAGTTTCAAAGTTCATAGTTGATTCCTCCTATGTAATAATTTCCCAGGACGTAACATCCTGGTAGATTTCATCAATGAACGAATTTCCCTTCATGGCCTTGTACGCTTTGTACAAGGCCAAAAAGTTTTGCATTTCGTACTGCCGGATCTTTTTTGCGTCCTTGTTGTGATAGTACGTCTGCAGCATCTGGCTCCGCATGAGGCATTTCAGGCCATTTATCAATGTGAGCGCAACGGAAATCAGGGCCCATATTGCCGTCACGGCTCCCACGATAACGGTCACATTCTTTATGATTTCTACGAGTTCCTCCACTGGGGCCTCCTTACTCGATATCCATATGCACGCTGGTGCCGTCAATGTCGTAGCAGTAGCCCAGGCCCGGCAGAGTGGCGAGATACTCCAACACCTGGGAGGCGGTTTTCCCGGGGACGGAGAAGTCAACCGCCTTGCCGCTTAGGTGCCGGGAGTTGGACGCACCGCCTACGTTGGCATTGTGCGTGGGACACCGGACGCCGCTGTTAGGGATAATGGCTTTTCCGAAGTGGGCCCGGACGGTATCCAACGCCCGGACCATGCCCTCCTGGGGCTCCGCCGGGAAGCCGCTGCAGTACTTCCCGCCGCACTTGCAGCGAAATTCTTCTCGGGTGAAATACTTGATATCGGACCAGAAAGCCCCGCCTTGGCCCTCCTGGGGACGGTCAGAAGGCTTGAATCTGCCCTTTGCCACGGCGTCCACCAGGGCTTTCTGGGTCAGCTGGCCGGGGATGCCGTCAGCGTCCAGACCGTTGTCCGCCTGAAATGCTTTGACCGCCGCCGTGGTGCCGGGACCGCTGATGCCGTCCACTTTCATGGTGTAATAGCCCAGGTACTGCAAAAGATTCTGAATTTGCTGGATAGTCATTTATCCTCCTCCTTTCCAACCGCCAGCAATGCGGCGGCAATGAATGATAATGTACTGGTCAGAGGTACAATCCATAGCAGATGCCATACACTGGTCATCATTCGCCCGTCACCCCGTACTTCCCAAGGATTTCCGCACAGGTCTGGTCTTCCAGAAGGTGCTGGATTTGCTTTACCGTCACTCAATCACCACCCCGTACTTTGCCAGAATGGCAAAGCTTTTCAGCTTGGATGGCTTTTCTCCCTGGACCTTGGATTCATCTGTGTGAACTCCAGCAATAAAACCCTTTACTGCTCCATTGGAATCTTCCACTCTCATAAGAGGAAAACGAGGATCAGTTCCAATCGCATAAAAGTAGTTCCCATCAAAATAAGAAATGTAGCGCTTATCGAAAAACTGCTTTTGACCATCAATGTCAAAGATATACACAGTAAGCTTTTTATCCGTGACCGCTTCCGTTGGTGCTTTTGTTACCATCGTTCCCGGCTTTCTCATCTGGTTCAAAACATTCTGTGAAAGGATTCCATCCTTTGCATTATAATTTTCCTTCACATATTCCACTGCCGCAGAAGATGATGGAATCATAATTGCACCATTAGTGAGGTATATCTGGTCACCGATAGTAGTATATCCAAGGTCGTTTCTTGAGGTAAGTAAAGACAAGGTCTTTTTGTCAAGCAGCACTTCCTGATTCACGCGAACCTTCAATTCATCCAGTACCTTTGCTACCGCCTCAGGGCTGTTCACAATTTCAAACTTTCCGTCATAGGGAACGTCAATCTTGATAGAATTCTTGTTGGAATAAACCCCTTCAATCAGCTTTTCAACAAGATGTGTCCGCTGCTCTTCGTTGAAGCCAGAAACCGTTCCTCTAAGAGTGATGCTCTCCGTGGAAAGCTCTCGGCTTTTAATGCCTTGAAGAAGCGCCTCCATATTGGTACCTTGAATCGGCATTCGGACAGCCTTTCTCAGCTCCTGTTTTGCCTCCTCCGTTTCAGACTGCGTAGGAATACTTTCGGGCTCAAGCTGTTCCGTTTCAGTATTTTCTTCTGTAACGTCCTGTTCCGCTTCCGGCTTCAGGGCCTCCTGAATTTCCGGCTGCTTATCGGATTGGACCGTATCATCGCCCAATGCCGTCGGTTCAACCGCGTTCTGCTCTTCTACAGGTGCCTGCTCCAATTTCGTATAAGCCTCATGCAGAGCATCCACAATGGCCTGCTGGTCCGCCTTACCATACCAGACACCTTTCTTCCCATTCCAGCGGAATTTATTGGCTTTCAGCACATCGCGAATAGCGGAATCCGGCTTGCTGGTAAAGGAAACTTCCAAAGTACCATACTGAGAATTGGTATGGACGGTAAAACCATAATCATCCTGGTACTCCTGCGGCTGAACTTCCTGGGCTTCAGGTTCCCCCTGCTTTGTCCCCGGCTGACTGGATTTCTCCTGGTCCTTTTCTGTTTTGGGTTCCTGCTTCTGATCGCTGCTTTCCGTAGTCTTTGGCTCAGCACTGGACTTTGTCTCAGTATCCTTTTCCTGCTGCACATCCTCTGCAACCGTGGCTTGATACTGCTCTACCGCCCTCACAGCCACCTGGTCGAACTTTTTCACGATATCTTCCAGATAGGATACTGTGTCACCCATCAGTGTCAGGCTGCTGCCCTCCAGAATCCCCTCACAGGTGATACGCTGGCGGCCATCGTCGCCACAGTAGAACGGACACTCCACACGGACCTGGTTGTATGACCCACTGGACATCCGCTCACCTCATTCCATGTATGGTTCGTCCGGCTCGGCCAGCAGCCGCCGAATAGCTTCCAGTTCTGCCTCCGTCAGCCGCTTGGCCGCCTGCTCCGTGCCGGGCGGAGCTTTTTCTTGAATCAGAATTGTCATGTTTTGCGCCCATCTCCTTTTGTCATTCTTGATACTTGTCCATGAGCATCCTGTATATCTCACAGCAGATATAGCGTTTACAGCAATACTCCCTGAGTTGGATTTTGTAATCCTGCTTTTTGAGGTTCAGTGTCAGGCTGCTGCCCTCCAGAATCCCCTCACAGGTGATACGCTGGCGGCC
>DSLFC04101__coassemble_234_pt1 | contig 90763 bp, 90 predicted proteins | sample DSLFC04101__metabat2_low_PE_021 | metagenome-assembled genome bin DSLFC04101 | reverse complement strand
ATGAAAGAGGACAAGGCCAGCTGGGTCAGCTTCTTCCAGTGGCTGCGTGGCCGTGGGCTGGACGGAGTCAAACTGGTAGTTGGAGACAAGTGCCTCGGCATGCTGGAAGCGGTAGGAGAAGTGTTTCCTGATGCCAAATACCAGCGGTGTACTGTCCACTTCTACCGCAATGTATTTTCCGTGACGCCACGTTCCAAAGTGAAGCTGGTGGCCAAGATGCTCAAGGCGATCCACGCTCAAGAGAGCAAGAAGGCTGCTCGAGAGAAAGCCAAGGCTGTGGTGGAGGAACTGCGCTCCATGAAGCTGAAAGAGGCCGCCAAGAAGGTGGAGGACAGCGTGGAAGAAACACTGACTTACTGTGATTTCCCCAGTGAACACTGGACCCGCATCCGCACCAACAATGTCATTGAGAGACTGAACCGGGAGATCCGTCGCCGAACCCGTGTGGTGGGCAGCTTCCCGGACGGCAACTCTGCTCTGATGCTGGTCTGTGCACGGCTGCGCCACGTGGCCGGTACCCAGTGGGGCAACAAAAAGTACATGAACATGAAGCACCTGGAGGCTGCCATTGAGGATGCCTCCATTGCTGGCTGACTTCATTTAGCCAGGGACTGCAAACCAATTTGCGCAAAACTCTTGACACTACCGGTTTCTATACACTATTAGTTTTGACGCTTACTTCTAACACTATTAGTTTTGACGATTACATCCCAACAAGCAGAAAACGCCCAAGTCTGCCGAAGCAGAATTGAGCGTTTTTTGCATATGGAGCGCCATAAGCATTGCTTGCCAAAACTGCACTGGTGCCTCACAATAACCGTTCTATGTCATTGCTCCAACAGTAAATGACACATGTTTTTTACGGACTTCTACAGTTAAGTATGTTTGTGAAAGATAATCCTCCTTGCCCACTTCAAATAATATGCCAATATCTATTCCGTCGTTATTGATCGGTTGATGGATTGGCCCTTCTGTGTTAGAGAAATATTTTGTAATATTGAATTTATCATTACCATCGAACCCTTCTACAGGTAAATAGTATAGCCACGCTTCAACTACCAGTCTATTCTGATCGTTTCTGCAATCCATCTTAATTTTTTGATTTTGCAAAAAATCCATGACATTACTTGCGCCCGAGTAGTCTACATTATCTGTAATTTGCTTATTCGCGGATTCGAATTGTTTCCTATCGGTTTTCACAGCCGCGTAAATAAGCCGTTCAAACAAAAAACGTTTTGCACCGCTCAGGCTCCAAAGGAAATTTGTGTTGTTTGGCATCACCATTGTCCTAAGGATATTATCTACTATGAAATACTCCAAAAAAGAGCGATGTGCAAATTTATATTCCCCTGCGCTATTCCGATTTAGTAAAGATCTCGACTTCGCAATAATGGGTTTTAAATCAATGTGCCTTTTTGAAGCAATTTTGTCAACCCTATCTGCAGGAATAGTGGTTGACTCTGCTTGGTACATATAATTTGCAATGTCTGCACTTAACTCGTACAGCTTATTTCTGTTACTCCCTAGTTCTTCTCTCTCAATCCATTTTTGAATTATTGTATCATAGATTTGAAAAGTGTATTGATACTCTTCCTTTGCATCACAGAGAAACTCAATCCAATTAAGAACTATCGGTCTTACCATAAGGTCAGGGACAAAGTTGACAATGCTTAACGCCTTCTGCTGTATTTTTTTCTTAAAACGAAAGCGCTTCCTCAGGTACAGCTTAACCTCTTCGTCACTAAATGGCGAAATATACTTTCTTACAATTTCACAGCCTTTATTTCCACTACCTACATGAATGACTCCAGTGCGAGACGGTTCATCACCGGCACTGGCGTAGAATTGTGTTCGACAAGTAATGACAATTTTGTTGAAGTGCATTGTGGTGCTAACTAGCTTAGAGAAAAAATCATCGCAATTCTCTATGGCTTCCTTATTTTCGTCCAACCCATCCAATAGAAGTATTGTTTTCTCAGGATAAGATATTTTCTGGATTTGCTCAATACAGTCTCTATCTACCAGATGCAGCATCTCCACATTTTTGTATTTATTTGTTACAACACTCGGAATACATTTCCTATATAACCGTAATAAAAACGTTGTTTTTCCCATTCCTGAGTCAGCAAGAACTAAATAATATTTTCCTGAACTGCTTTTTTTGAACGCTTCTTTTTTAAAGAAAGGAATAAGTAGGAATGAATAAAATTTACCATTATTGTTTCTTATTTCTTCTTGGTTGCATGGGTCAATCTCTTGAGCCCTTGTTGGGATGTAGTATTTTGATAATGCCTCACGATACTCTTTTGAGTAATTACATTTTAGAAAATGATGGTAGGTTAGATGTGGGAAAAGATCCTTTTTTCGTTTTCTAAAAAAGTTAGCAACAACTTTTGGAACTGTGAAAATGGTGATAATTGCGACAATAAATTGAAGATACGGATTGAGCTGGTTTATTATATCTATGATAGTTGAGGATAGCATCGTTAACCTCAGATCAGTCTGTTGAAAAAACATGGCATGCACCTCCCCTAATATACATCATGTATTGTATCGTTCTAAATCAAGCATGTCAACAATTGACTAAATATTTCATTTTATCTGTGTCTAGCAATACCCGCAAGCAATACATCTGTGTCACATATGCGAAGAAGTCATCCAATCCACTTTCACGGAACGAATGGTTTTTCTGCTTGTTGCGGCGCTGCCCCAAGCCCCGGTGAACGCAGGCCTTCGGACTGCGGCTGTGCGATTCTATGAATCGTTTATGGAGAAATATTGAGTTGGAAAGCCAGTTCAACAGTTCAAAAATCGCTTGCATTTTTTCTATTACGTTTTGGGTTTGGCAAATATTGCTTACATGAAAAATACATGAAGGCCTTTTATTTCTGGAGAAGCAGCACAATCTCCTCAACTACCTTATAAATCGTCTTGTTATCTGTATTGATTCTAATGGTCTCAGGATAGTTTGCACTCAAATACCACTGTTGGGGTATTGGTATGGGTTTGAACACGGTCTGTTTCAAATTTTCCTGAAGGACGGCACTGTAATCGAAGGGACTTACCGTGGCGGGTATAAACGTGGAGATTATGTGGAAGTCACCTGCCAGTTCTCCGTCCCTGGCGTCACGAAAGATATTTCTTGTGTTCAATTTCCCGGAGGGCAAAAAGTTTTCCTTGCTGAAGATGGGGAATAGCTCAGTTTTGACCCGTCTCCTAGTGGCCTCCTGACGTTCTGAAAGAAATTGTCCAATCAGCTGTATCTGTGTGGTTCCACGTAAAGAGCCGGACTCCGTAAAGGAAGTCCGGCTCTGACACTCTTTTATTCTTCAATAACCTCCGCCATCATCCTAGCCCCTAACTTGAAGCTATTCTGAAACAGTAGACACTCAGCCAGGGACTGAAATTCCCGGACGCAATCAAAATACCTGGAGAACAATTCCTTCTGTTCCTTCGTCATGGTAGACAGAAGCTTTTCCTCGTTGCGGGAAACCAGATGCAGCAGTTCCTTGTATTCCTTGCTGGATGAAGAATCGAACTCGCTGGGATCCAGGTTGCCGTACCACAATTCTTCCAACACGTTCATTTTGTTTCTTCCTCCCAGATTAGCTCCTGAAGAACAATCTCCTTGGCACGGCTGCGGATGTTGTTCATGGCTCCGACCCAGGCCATGGGATCGGCGGCTTTCAGCTCCTCTGTGACAGCCTCCGTTGCTGCCATTTCGCGGATCGTTCTGTCCAGACGGTCCTGGGCCTGCTCGTTGACCTGAGCCAGGAGATCCCACAGCTGTCCGTTGAGAATCAGGGTGTTGTAGCGAACCAGATGTAGGTTTTCAGGAAGTCCCGGTAGAGCCGCCCCCATTTCCCGATGGGCTTGGAGAGACGGGGGAGGATAAGGGCTGGGATAAAATAGTCTCCGACCTGGATGTAATTGATTAAGGTTTCTGAATGTACTGGCATCATCTTTGACCTCGCTTTCAAATTTTTGTCACACAAATGTCTCAGGCTTCAGCGTAAGAAGCAACCTGGTTTTCGTAATTTGTCGCTCTCTGAGGGACTGTGCTGGCCCCTTTCGGGGCCAGCACACTTGAAGGGCTTTTCTCAGCTACATCTGCACTTTACAGGCATCTACGCATTATTGATGCCCACCTGAGAGGCTTGCTTAAAAAATACTGGGAACAGAAAAATATACGGTGGAAAAATACGGAAGAATGTAGTCAATATGTTAGAAATAATCCGTTCATTGAATTACAGTACGCTCAATAAAATTGTGTAATTTTCACACATTTTCACCCTAAAAGGCCCATAGAAATCTTGATCCCCATCGAACTGCGTCTAAATATGGCCGCCAGGCAGGTGCCCTTTTCCAGAACTTTTGTCCAAATCGGCATCATCCTCATTTGTATGTCTCAGCAGCTTATTTCGGCTTGTTTTGGGAAGAAACGATTCCGTATTTCCCGTGCAGGCACCGAAGCAGATATTCGCATCCAAGTAGACTATGCCGCTTTCTGTTCCGGAAGCAGAGAAGACCAAATAGCCCTCTGCATTTCTGCCTTGAAAAAAGCGGGCGAATATCTTTTCCAAGAAGATGGAATGTTCCAGATTGAGAGATTCTGGGAAATCATTTCTCAGTAGTATAAACCACAAAAATTCAAAGGTCTCGGTTTTTAGCACTTGGTGACTGCGATTCATGTTTGTGAATCGCAGTCTTTTCTTATCCCATTATTACCAAAAACCATGCGATATTTTGGTGGACTCTGCACTGTTGCAAAATTTGTCGTTTTTTGGTCTTACTTGACAGATGGGAAAATTTCCATCCTTCTGTCCTAAATTCTCTCTAGGACGGAATCATCAAGAGGATAAAAAGGAGGACAAGTCCATGCGTAAACATCTATTGTGCCTATGCAGCATCATTCTGACAGTTGCCCTGTTATTTAACATGTTGCCAATGCATGTTCTGGCGCAGGAACTCGACACAGACCAAGAGGCTGATGTGGTCAACGAAGCGTACGCTAGCGTACCCGTCAGCGTTCTTGGCGAGGTAGGCAGCCTTCGTCAGGAAGACACAAAGCATTTCCGACTTTCCGACGGTAGCTTTGTAGCCGTTGCCTATGGCCTGCCCATCCACTATGCAGACGAAGATGGGGATTGGCAGGACATCGATAACAGCCTTATCCGGGAAGAAAGCACCAATACCTACCGGATAGACAACGCTGATACTTCGGTCGCATTTTCCGGCTCTTTGAGTGATGGCACCCTCTTTACCACTGCGAAAGGGAACCGCTCTGTCTCCATGGTCCTGCTGGACACTACCCAGGCCATGCAGATGATGGCCAATGAGGGCGATGCAGAGCTGGACGGAACAGAAGAACTCCCTGACGAAACCACCGAACCGGACGAGACTGAGGAGACCACAATTCCGCCTACGGAAGAAACTATTGCCGTGGAAACCGTTCCGGAGTACGAGGAACCCCCTGTCGAAGAAACGGTTTCTGAACCCACAACTGAGGAAACTCAAGCAACGGAAATTCTAGAGGAGACTTCTTCCGAGAACTCCGCTTTTGACACCGTCTCCGAGCTTCCTTCTGAGGACGAAAGCGCCGAAATTCTATCTGACGAAACGAATATGGATACTTTCTCAGAAGAATCCGACGAAGAAACCGTGACGGAGGATGTCCCTGAAGAGGCAACGGAAGAAACCATTCCGGAAGCCACGGAAGAAGAACCCCCAACCGAATCCATTTCGGAAGAAACTGCTCCCGTTGAAACAGTTCCAGAAACCGTTCCGGAAGAGTCAACCACTGACACAGAAGAAACGCCCATTGACAACATTGTCTATGACCGGGAAGCATCCGCCGAAATCGTTAATGATGTTCCCACTATGCTGAACCTGCAGGACGACTTTGCTTGGGATGTAAACGATATCATCCCCGAAAATCTGCAATCTTCCCTGCTGTACAAAAATGTATTTCCTGGCATCGACCTAATGTACACCACCTTCGGCTATAACATCAAAGAGCAAATCGTCGTAAATCAGCCACAGACCTCTTATCGGTATGACTTCCTGCTTGAGCTAAATGGTTTGACTGCCGAATTGAACGAGGACGGTTCTGTCTCCCTTATGGACGGAGATGGCACGGAAATCTACGAAATTCCGATTCCATACATGGAGGACAGCGCAGGCGTTCTCTCACCGGATGTTCACTTTACTCTGACGGATACCACCCAAGGTACGATTCTGACCGTTTCCGCAGATGCTGACTGGATCAATGATGAAGAACGTGCGTTTCCCGTCATGATTGACCCGACCATTGCAATCGCCTGTGGCTCCGCTCTGGATGATATCTATTCCGTCTATACCATGGAAGCAGCCCCCAACGATACCACTCTAGGGCGGCAATATCTGTATGTCGGTGCACAGCCCTACAGTACCACCAACGATGGCAGATACCGCATTTTCATGCACTTCAACGATATGCCAGACATTCCCAGCGGTTCCGAGGTCGTTGACGCCAGCCTGAGCCTATACAAATTCCAGTATGTACAGCGTTACTGCGAGCAGTTTCCCATCGGCGCATACGAGGTGACCAGCGATAAGCCCTCCAAGTATTCCAGCTACTATAACTGGCTGGCTGCTATGACCTGGCGTAATGCCATGCCCTCGTATGATACCACAAATGCCATCGACTTTGCCTTTGGCCGAGCTGGCAAAGAGTATCTGACCTGGAATATGACCGAGCTGGTCAAGAAATGGTATCAGGAAAAAACCAGCAACACCACAATTTGTCTGGCTATGATGAATGAGGATGCGATCGATACCTATTACTACTTTGCGTCCGCCACCTTCTATGCCTACGCCGGTTCCATTCCCCCCATTCTGACCGTTTCCTACCGCAACAATACAGGCATCGAGCCGTACTATACCTACAATACCCTTGGCGCAGCCAATGCTGGTACTGCCTACATTGCCGATGCCACAGGCCAGTTGAAAATCGGGAAAGAGCTGCTGAGTTATGCCTCTTCTGCCAATCCTTTCTCCCTCAACCTGATTTACAACTCCGACTATTTCTCCATTGCCTCTGGAACGGATTACCAGCCGCCCAACAAACTCGGACTAAGTATGAACGTAGGTTCCGGCTGGACGCTGGACTGCATCCAGAAAATAGTGCCGGAAACGATTTCTTACATCGATTACCTGAAATACACCGACGGTGACGGTACTGTCCACTACTTTGTAAAAGATTCCAGTAAGAATGAAAATTACTTCTATGACGAAGATGGCCTTGGCTTGAAAATTAAAAATACTGGAACCAATGCCTACAAAATGTCCGATGATAAGGGCAATGAGTGGACCTTTACCGACAATTATCTGACATCCATTAAAGATCCTGATGATAACAAAATAAACATTGCCTACAGCAATGGCAAGCTCTCGTCGATTACCCAAAAGAATAACGGACAGAGTACGATCGAAATTGCAAGTTTTACCTACGACACAAACAATCTGGTAAGCGTTGAAGATTATGCCGGAAACACCTACACCTTCACCTACTCCGGCTCGAATCTCACATCTATCCAGAAGAACAATAGGACCATTGCGTCTTATTCCTACAGCGGATACCGTCTGACCAACATGACCGATTCCGAAAGTGGCTATGGACTTGCTTTTACCTACGCAAATGGTAAAGTCTCGTCGTACCAGGAAATTGCAAACTCCGATACAGGCGCTCATGTAGCCATAAGCTATCCCAACCACAGCCAGACCACTTATCGGGACTATGGTGCAGATCGCACTTCCGGCACCAGTGATGATATTCTGACGCATTATCTCTTCGACTATGCCGGGCGTACTGCTAACGCTTACACGACAGACAATTCCGGCACTATTCTTGGCGCAACCAACGCCGCTTACAGCGGTACCAGCAGTACCGCCAAGGATAACAACCGCACAGTGCGCTCCGCTTCCATTGGCCTGGCCGGACAGCAGTTGATGCGAGATACCAGTCTGGAATTCAGCAGCTCCGCTTGGACGACGAACGGCGTCAGTATCTCTGGCTCCAAACCCAGAACCGGCAGCCATTCCATTCAGGGCACGCTGAGCAGTGATGGTACCCAGTCTGCACAGACCTCTTCTGAATCCTTGACTGCTGGCAAGACCTACACCTTCTCCGGCTTTGTGAACACAAGTGATGTCTCTAGTTTTGAAGGGGACGGTATTTATCTGAAAGTCAGTAAAGGTGACAGCAGTTGGAGCGGTCAGCCCGTAAATTACACGACGGCAGAAGTCGTGGATGGCGGGTGGGTGCGAGTCAGCGTTTCCTTTACCGCCGAAACCGACGGCGCACATACCCTTTCCGTTCATAACGATGGCGCTATCGGCACCTTCTACGCCGACGATTTCCAGCTGGAACAGGCAGAAGCCCCTTCCAGCCATAATATGATTGAAAACGGCGGCATGCAGATGTCCGTTGATTACTGGACAATGGGAACCAACGCACGGCTCAGCACCTCCAGAGGCGCTGCATCCTCCTCCGCCTCCCTGAAGGTCACTGGCGACCCCGAAAGCAACTCCACAAACGCTTATCAGGATGTTCTCTTGAATCTGCCGGGTACACAGACCTATGTTCTGTCCGGATGGGTATACGCCAACGCCGTTCCGGATGATGATACGGATTTGGATGACCCCGACGACACCAGCAAGCAGTGCGGACTGCGTGCGACCATCACCTATTCCGATGGCTCCACCGAGGGACACTATGTTCCTTTCAATCCGGCACTGTCCAATACCTGGCAGTTTGCCAGCTTGACGGTTGTCCCAAAATCTCCTAAGAAAACGGTATCGAAGATTCGTGTGACCTGTGCCTTTGAGGGCAATGCGAATTTTGCTTACTTCGATAACATTTCTCTGTTGCGGGAAGCCGCACAGTCCATGAAGTACGATAAGAACGGCAATCTGGTGTCCGTCACATCTCCCGGCTTGGACCAGGATGTCAATACCTACAGCGGTGGTAATCTGATTAAAACAGTCACAGGCGGAAACGGCACATATACCTACACCTATGACACCACCTACAAGCATCGCCTGACCTCCGTCACCAACGACCTGATCACCCAGACCATGGGCTATGACGGCGTGGGCAATGTCACCTCCACCACTCTGTCCGGTTCCGATGGAAAGAGCATCTCCACCTCTGCCGAATACGACGAAAGCGGCAATCGTCTGACTTCTGTCACCGACGCTACCGGAGCTGAGGTCGCCTATGCCTACAGCAACGTCAATTCCCAGATGATGGCCCTTCCTACCGCCATTACCGACGCCAACGGAACGGTGGTCACCAGTTCCTATGACGAGAGTTACCGAGTAACTGAAACAGGTATTGCAAATGTAGCCGATATCTCGTATACTTACAATAATGGTAACTTGGCATCCGTGGAGCGTACCAACGACGCTGATGTTGCCCAGACCTATCACTTCGCCTACGACAGCTTCGGCAATATGCTGACGCTGAAAGTAGGCGGCCGCACGCTGGCGACCTACACCTACAACAGCCAGAACGGTCTGCTGAGCGAGCAGGCCTATGGCAACGGTGATAAGGTCAGTTTCACCTATGACAATCTGGGCCGCACCAAAACCGTTACCTTCGCAGATAACCGGGTAATGACCTACACCTACAACGGTGAAGGTCGGCTGCACAGCGTTGTGGAAACTGGCGGCGCTATCCCTGTCACCTATCTGTACACCTATGATTCTCTGGGACGGTTAATCTCCAGCGAGGAGAAAACCGGGAACGCCTCTGTCCTGCGGACGCACCAGACCTATAATGAAAACAACCAACTGACCGGTCAGAGCTGGCAGATGGGCAGTACCGCTTATTCTGAAAATTACACCTATAATTCTCAGGACGGCAGTCTGAACACCATGACCACCGCCAGCGGCGATACCCTGACCATGAACTACGATGGTCTGCGGCGGCTCAGCACGGTCACAGGCGGTGCATTCGACCGCAGCTACACCTACCGGGATATCTCCGACAGCAAAACCACTCTGCAAGTCTCCCGGCTGGCCTATCCAGACCTGGGCAGCGGCCAGCACTTCGACTATACCTACGATGCCCTGGGCAATATCGCCACCTACACCGCTCCCGGGGATGGCGCTGTCACCTATACCTACGATATTCAGGGGCAGCTTCTCAAAGCTCAGGGAGATACCACCTATACCTACACCTATGACACCGTAGGTAATATCCTGACGGCTTCTGACGGCACGACCAGTCACTCTTATACCTACAGCGACGGCGACTGGAAGGACCTGCTGACCGCCTACGATGGAGAGTCCATCACCTACGATGCCATCGGCAACCCCATCAGCTACTACAACGGCACCCGCTGGGCGTTCACCTGGAGCAATGGCCGGAACCTGACCCGTGCAGTCTCCACCGGGACGGCTGTGGACTTTACCTACGACCTTGAAGGTCTCAGAACCAGCAAGACCGTTGGCGGTGTGACCCACAACTACCTTTACGCCGGCGGCAAGCTGCTGCGGGAAACCGACGGAACCAACACTCTGGACTTTGTCTACGATGCCAATGGGACCCCTTATGCCCTGATCCACACCGTCGGCACGGAATCTCCCGTTACCACCACTTACTACTACATTACGAACCTCCAAGGCGATGTGGTGCAGCTGGTGGATTCGGATGGCAATGCCGTAGCCAGCTACGAGTACGACCCCTACGGCAAGGTGATTTCCGCCACCGGAACCCTGGCTGAGATCAATCCCCTGCGGTATCGGGGATATTACTACGATGTCGAAACGGGGCTGTACTATCTGCAGAGTCGATATTATGATTCAACAGTTGGCAGATACGTCAATGGCGATGCATACCTATCGACAGGTAGCGGATTATTAGGATACAATATGTTTGCATATTGTAATAATAATCCTACACTTTCTATGGATTCAGCTGGTACTTTGCCTTCTGTAAGTAAATTCCTTGCCACTGTCGCAGCTGGAGCTGCTATACTTACCGTTGCTGCCATCTGTGTTGTAGCAGCTCCCGTACTGATTGGTGTTGGCAGTATTGCCGCTGCTGCATCTGCCGTTGCATCCTCGGCCGCCGTTATTGCTGCAGCTACTGTTACTGCAGTTGCTACCGCCACGTCCATTGCATCAGCGGTAGTTGAAAATAAAGCTAATCAAAAGACTAAATCTTATACAGTTTACACATTATCAAACCCAGACACAAAGGAAGTAACATATGTCGGTCGTACATCTAATTACAGAACCCGCATGGCTGCACATGCTTTAAATCCATTAAGAAAAAATCTTGAGCCTAATATTGTATATGAAAATTTAGACTATTATCAAGCAAGAGCTGCCGAGCAGATTCTAATCATTCATTATAGTACTATCGATAAAACTAACAAAGCGAAAAACCAGATTAACGGTGTTAATCCTAATCGAAAGGATTATTTATCCATCATGCGCAAAGGATTTGGTATTACTGAAGCCCTTGATAGCATACTCACAAATGAGTTGTTGATTTATTTTGAGTAAAGAAGGTAATGGTTATGGCGATATGGGGTCCCAAATTGTACGAAAGTGACTGTGCGTGTGACATAAAAGATGAATTTACGCGTTTGATTGAAAGTGGAATGGCCCCAGAGACAGCAAAAGTGCAGATTTTGCATTCTTTTTCAGCAGCTTTTTCCGATGCAGATGAATCTGGTATCGCAAGACTCGCTTTGGCTGATGTGATGTGGTCTCACGGAGCGTTGCAGGATGACCACCGGGCAGAAATTCTAGGGTATCTTCAGGCCGGAGGCGACCGTTGGTTCTGGGAGCGAAATGCGCCCCAACTTCTGGATGCCCGGAAAGCAGAGCTGAACAGACTGGAAAAGCGGCTGCGTAAGCCTTGTTCTCTGAAGAAAGTCTCGGTAAAAAAGCAGCTTGCCTGGGAAGTGGGCCAGCTCTATGCTCTGCCGCTCACAAGTGACAGAGCATCCCAGTGCAAGGTCCCAAATGAATTCCTTCTTCTGTACTTTTACGGAGATGCCGGGGACATTCAAGGGTATTCTACCCCGCTGGCTTGGGCCAAAATCACCCGGAACGGGCATTTGCCGGAAACTGCAGAAGAATTCAATACATTGCCCTTCGTTCAAATCTCCTGCACTGCCATGGCAGACCGGTTCGCCCCCTTTGCCGGAGAAGATGCTTTGCCCGAGGAAGAAAAACAGCTTTATATACCGGATGATTGGGGGTATCTGCCCGAATACACCATGATGGTATATGAATCCAGAGGGAATCACCCGCCGAAGTCTTTGCATCTATTGGGGGCTTTCGATGGGATCGCACCTCCAAAATACGAGTATCACAGGTATCAATCGTCCCACGGAGCTGCCTGGCGCTATCTCGAGGACTATGTTCTGGAACGGTATCGCCTCCATAATTTGCATCAGGCACAGTTTTACTCGAAATAATTAAAGGTGATCATAGAGCTGCTCTTGCTCAGGAGGTCTTAAAATCTGCGCATATTGACCCAGCCACATCTGGATTAAATCTTGCTGTTATTCCAGAAAGCAAGCATCTGCCTTTGCATACTAATTCCTATTTTAACTATGTAAATAAACGTTTTGAGGGACTCACGGAAAACTACCCTGCCATTGTACTCACTCTCGCTGAATTGCAAGTTGAGATTCAAATTTATGCCCAAACGGGCTGGAAAGCATGGTGATTTTAAATGCAAATACTGAATAAGAGGTGGGATTGCAGAACAATTGCCCACAACGCCCGATATCTTGCCACAATTGGAACGGGTGTAACTATATGGAACCGGGAAACCCTGGAGCAAATCCATCATTTTACGGGTATTCGATGGATTCACGACGGTGTTTTTGTGAATGATGATGTGCTGATGATCTATACCGGTGAGCAGAAATTCTATTTTCTCAGCATCCAGGAAAAGCGGATTCTCTGGGCTCCCCCTCGTCCTAAGGAACTTGCCACATCCGGAGGTATGCGCTGCTGCCGGATCCCCGGCACGGAGAAAATAGCCTGTATTGCCGGGGGGAAAAATTCTTTGGATGATCTATTCTTCCTTTGGATCGATTGGAACAGCCGGGAAATTTCCTTGCAGAGGATACCGGATTGCTACCGCGTGATATCGAATATGGTTTGGACCCGGGAATTGGGTTTGACCTTTCTATCCCATCAGGCGAAAGGGGATAATGTCTCACATGTTCACCGAATTTTTCAGGTGACAGAAACAGGGGCGTTTTCTCTTCTGCTTGATGGAGAAGATTCTCAAATCATTAGGGCATATTCCGGCAACTTTCTGTTTATGTCAGAAAGAGATGAGTTGGAGCCCAAAATGTATGTCTACGCTTTGGAACAATCTGCCGGAGCAGACCAGCTGAAGCTGGGCACTCCTAAACTGCTTCCCCTTCCTACAACCCGGATAAAAGGGCCTGTGGGAATCAACAGGCGGCGCATTTTGCCGTATATTCAATGGATCGATGAGGAAGCTGGCCTATTGACCGCCTGCCATACTGCGGAGTGGATTGGCGTCTATGATTTTCGGAACCAAAAGCTGATACAAGAATGTCCCCACAGTTCTGTGTACTATGGTGAAATTCTGGATAATAACTTGCTTTTGGGTTGCACCCCTGGTTTTTCTATCATGTCATTGAATTTGCATAAACCTTAATTTTCGTTTTTTGTATACTGGTGGGAATATAAATAGGAATCAAGAAGTTGTATTTCAACCAATAAAGATGGCACTCTGTCGAGCATATTTGTTTTATATACTCAACAAAGGAGGTATAGAAGATACTCATCAACTCTTTATGGATAGTTCCATCGTAAGCAAATCCATATTAAATCTTCTTTAGCCGAAAGTATACAGAAAAAGCTTTCTTCACTAATGTTTAAAAATAATTTCTTTCCGAAAAGCAGCAAGGACGTCGGACGTTTTGTCCGGCGTTCTTACTGTTTTCTGCCTAAGATTGCACGGCTAGTCATCTTACAGACCATTTAACTCTTGTGTTTTCTCACAATGAATCAACAGTAAAACTATGCAACTTTCCAAATACGGAAAATTTGCCCTAATTTCGTTGCAAAACACGCCATCTTCTTGTCTTTCTTTTTAGACAGGTCCTCAAGGGCTTGTTAATACGGTCCGCAATGCAGGCCCCCTTCAAAGGAAAGCCCCTACTGCCGACATGTAATTTTCAAACAAGGAGATATAAACGTATGAAAAGCGAAAAAACTGGTTCCTTTGGCATGGGCGAAAAGGCCATTGAGACCCCTTCCCTGCTCATCAAGAAGAACATCATGACATGGGGGAATACGATGATTCAGCTATCCAATGTGTCCTACATTTCCTCTGTCAACCGCAACGTCCTTTCCTTCCCCGTCCTGACGCTCTTGATGATTCTGCTCGGATTCGTTTTCATTAAGAGCATCACTGTCCTTGCTCTGGTTTTGCTCGTCGCGGCAGGCGCATGGATTTACTTCTGGTACCAGGAAAATGAGAAGCGCAAGGCAGGCGCCGTTTTGACGATCCGCATGAATTCTGGCCACAACCTGTATTTCACTTTTGAGAACAAACTGTTCCTCAACGAAGTCGTGGGCGTGCTGGAACAGATCATCATCGACGGCGGTGCCAATTCGCCTATTTCCATCAATATCAAAGACTGCACCATAACTGGCTCCAAAGTTCTTTCCGACATCCATACATAAGGGTGAATTCACCATGGGCTTTGAATTTACACTGGAACACTCCAAAATCAAAGATTCCGACATTTTTTGCAGGAATCATGGAATCATGCCCGACGGCAAAATCAAGCTGAACGACTTGGAACTCACAAACGCCAAGCTATTCTGCGACCTCGATATGAGTTCTTTCTGCTCCAAGGCCGAGCAGAAAGAAAACGCCATGACTCCGCAAGAGCTGGAGAGCATCCGAAAAGTGCTGAAACAGCGCACCGACAAAGCGGCTTTCGTAGCTGCCCTGTGGAAACATTTAGTCAGCTTCTCCGAAGGCGTCGCCGCAAGTCTTGTGGCTAGTTGCCTGACCAAATAAACCAATATAAGTAAACAAATTTACATACCTAGTATGTAAGTTGTAAAAAACAAAGGAGGAACCCTAAATGAAAACAATGAAAAGACTGATTGCCCTGCTAATGGTCGTGATGACTATGACTGCGCTTCTGGCACTGCCTGCTTCTGCCGCTGAATCGGATAATGAAGTTGCACTTCGCTATCCGGTCTTAAGGTGCGACTGCGGTGGTACCATGCGGGTGATTTATCATCATAACGCAACGTACGAAGATATGCGGGAGTATGACTTGTATGAGTGCGACACCTGTCATGCAACTTTAATTCATGTTACTGGTGTGGGTTAATCCCCCATATCGCAGCTTCTAAACAAGTAATCAACGGCCAGTGGAAGCCTCAGACGAAGCTTCCACTGGTTCTTTTGTAATTTATTGATACTGTCGCAAACAAGTCAGATACTTGGAACAGTCATATATTGACAAAAGAGTTAAATAATGATATGGTCATTATAATTTTAACAGATTGGCTCCAAGAAAACGATACCACTTGCAGAAGGAGGTCGTGTATGGAAAGCATCTGCAAACGATTCTTCACTTTATTTCTTACCCTTGCTCTTATGCCCGGGTTACTCGGCTGTGGGCGAGAGGCCCCTCCGAAGATACTGTGGGTAGTGACGGAGGAGACGGAACAAAACGGCATGAACGAGCAGGCGGAGCAGGTTGCGGCGGTGTTTGAAGCGGCGCATCCGGGGTTTTCTGTGGAGATCGAGAAGCTGCCCACGGAGCCTACGGAGCGGGAGCTGAAGCTCAAGCAGCTCCGGACGGCAATCATGTCCGGTAAGGGACCCGATGTGTTTCTGCTTCCATCCTGCAATGCAAACGAATGGGGCACCACATCCTGGTTCCGGTCAGAGCCCCGCACTGCCCAGGAGGTCCTAGAGCCCCTCTTTGCCGACCCCGTGCTGAGTATGCGAAACGGCCTGTTTTACGACATCGCCCCCTTCTACGATGCCGACGACGGTCTGGGAAAGGATTCCCTAGAGCCTACGGTCATGGAGGCAGGGACTTTAAACGGCGGACGGTATCTGCTTCCCCTGCGCTATGATTTTCCCGTGCTCTTTGCGGATGTAGAAGCGGTAGAGGCCATGGGCCTTTCCCTGGACGAGCTGAGCCGTGACGCCTTTTCCCTGCTGGAAACCGCCATTCAAACAGGCAACCAGCTCTTTGCCGCCGGTGCGGAACTGACCTTCGCCCGGACGGGAAGCGGATTTTCCCTTCTGCCACCGGTTTTCGACTACGATGCCGGGAAGGTCACCATGGACGAGGAAATCCTTGTCCGGCTGCTGGAAGACATCCAAGAAGCGGAAGTTCTGGCCGCCGGGGATCACAGCTCCCGATGGGACCCCTATTTCGGCTCCTATCTGGACGGCACCACGGCGGTTGTGCATGAAGATGGGACCCTTAGCTTTTCGCCTGTCAATGTGTTTCCCCGGGACATTCCCATCACCGTGAACACCCTGTCCGTCTCTCCCGTCTGCGCCGCCATTGCCCAGGCGGAGGAGCGGGAATTCCGGATGATTCCCCTGCGGGGCTTTGACGGCGCCCTCACTGCCAACGTGACCTATTTTGGAGCCGTGGGGGCCGGGTGCGACTACCCCGAGGAAGCCTATGAATTTTTAAGACGGTTCCTGTTGGAGGAAAACCAGTGGGAGCAAAACCGGAGCCTACACCAGGACAGCTCCCCGGTCGCCTGGGGCCTAAAAAAGGAACGGCAATACCACCCCATTGCCGACGGCTGGGCCGTCCGCCGGACCGGTTCTCTGGAACCCCTTTGGGCGAGCCTTCGCACCCAGCTGATGCATCCCGTAGGCCCCTCAGTCCCCGGCGGAGATTCCCGCCGGAAGAAACTCTTAGGCGCGGTGCTTACGGAAGACGACGTGCCCATTTTGCACACGCCCATTGACCGGGTAACCTTCGGAAACACCCTGGAGCAGGACCTGGCGGAGACCATCCGCGCTCTGGGCAATGATTTTACCGGAGAAGCTGCAGAGGTGGACGTGAACAAACTTGCCCAAGAGCTGACCCAAAAACTCCGCTATCAGCTCATGGAGGGATAGGCTATGAAAATATCTACCAAGAAAGCCCTCACAGGCCTGGCCCTGGTGGCCCCTATTCTCCTGGGGTGCCTCATCTTTTACGCCGCACCCTTCCTGCTGGTGGTGAATAACGCCTTTTCCTGGGGCACAGGGTACATGAAACGAGGCGTGGGCCTCCATAATTTCCGGGCCATGCTGGATAACGAATTGTTCCGTCTGGCCTTTTTCAACACCCTCCGGTTTCTTCTGGTGGGGCTTCCCCTGCTTCTGGTGATTGCCTACGGCATTGCCCTGATGTTAAAAAGCCGCGTGGAGAAGAATCGGCTGCTCAAATCCGTTCTCATGCTCCCCTACATCATGCCCGTGGTGGGGGCTGTGGTTTTGGTGGAGGCCGTGTTCGGTGGAAACGGGCTATTGGATTTTCTTGCCGCCTCCCTGGAGCTGCCTGTGCAGGATTGGCTGAATTCCAGCAGTGCCTTTGGGGCGGTGCTGATGCTCTTTCTTTGGAAGAACACGGGGTACGGGGTGATTCTGCTTCTCTCAGGCCTCATTGCCATTGACGAGGAGCAATACGGCGCCTCCCGGCTGGACGGGGCCACAGACTGGCAGCAGTTCCGCTACATTACCGTGCCCCAGATGTGGTACAGCGTGTTTTTCTGCGCCGTGTTCTCCCTCATCAACGCCTTCAAGTGCTTCCGGGAGATCTTCCTTCTGGGCGGCGCCCACCCCCATGAGAGCATCTATATGCTGCAACACTTCATCAACAACACCTTTGCAAATCTCAACTACCCCAAGCTGGCGGTTGCGTCCATTTTCCTGTTTCTCACCATGACGGCGATCTTCGCCCTGTGCTACCGCTGGGTACTGCGGAAGGAGGCGTTCCGGGAATGAAAAAATGGCGCGTTTTCTCCTTTGCCCTGTCAGCGCTTCTGGCGCTATTGTGCCTCGCGCCCTTCGTCTATGTACTTATGCGGGGAGCCCGGAACGATGCGGGAGCCTGGACCACCCAAAACTATTACAAAGTATTTCTGGCGGAGCCGGGGTATCTGATTCGGTTCTGGAAAAGTCTTGGCATCGCTGGCAGTATCACCCTGGGACAGCTTATTGTCTCCATTTTGGCGGGATTTGGCTTTGCAAAGTATAAATTCCCCGGGAAGAACGTCCTCTATTTTCTCCTCATGGCCCTGATGCTCATGCCCTTGCAGGTGACCCTGGTCCCCAACTACATCGTGCTGCAAAAAATGGAGCTTCTGAATACCTATCACGCGCTCATTCTGCCTGCCATTTTTGTTCCCTTGGGGACCTTCCTTCTGACCCAGACTTTCAAGGCGGTGCCCAACGAGGTACTGGATGCGGCCCGGCTGGACGGGTGCAGTACTCTGGGCATTCTGGCGAAAGTCGCCATTCCCATGAATAAGGGCGGCGTGGCCTGCGCCTTGCTACTGTCCTTTCTGGACGGCTGGAACATGGTAGAACAGCCCATGGTATTCCTGGAAAAATTCCGGGACTATCCCATTTCCGTGGCCCTGGCCACAGTCAGCCCCGGAACATTCGGGGTCCAGCTGGCCTGCTGCGCCCTGGTCATGATCCCGCCCATTCTTCTTTTCCTGGTCTTTGACCAGGAACTGGTGGAGGGCATTACCCTGGGGGAGATGAAATGATGAAACGACGGACACTTTGCATTTGCGCCTTTGTGCTTTATCTTCTTCTGGTTTGCACCATGCTCTCCGGGAAAATCCAGAAGGAAATGCTGACCCAGGTGGCGGCACGGCCTGTTGTCCTGACCGAAAAATCCCGGGGGCCTGTGAAGCTGCCTTTGGATGCCGTTTGGGAACGGCCAGATGGGAAGAATACAACCGAAGTTCTCCTCTTCGACCTGACCCCGGGAACCGGCTGGCAGGAGGGGCTCCGGTTCACCGTGGTGTCCGGAAGCCTGTACTCCATGAACGCCCGGGATAACACCGCGGATATGTTCCCGGACAAGGACCGTCTCATCGTCCGCCACGCCTCCCGGTTTCCCGAGGTAGGCGGCCCGGCGGAGGTTATTGAGCAAAAAGAGACGCCCGACCAATATTTGGTGGTTTACCGGGACCGGGTGCCGGACTATGGGGACCACTGGTCCGGGGTCTCTCTCACCGCCGAGGCTGAAAACGTCCGGCTTCTGGACGTGGAAAAAGCGAAGCATCCCTTCCTGGAGGACCAGAATCAGGAGTGGCTTTACCAAATACAGACCAAAGACTGGTACATCTACAGTCTCGGCACCGTTTCGGAATTCTTGAATGAGCTGCCGAAAATTGCCCTGGTGGGAGTCATCCTGGTGGCCATGGTTGTCCTTTGGGTCCAGTCCTGCATTCTCATTGGTGACCCGGAGGAGTACCGCCGAACGTTGATTGCCAACGGCATTCTGGAAGCCGCCCTGCTGTGCGCCCTGGTTTTGCTTCTAAAGCACATTGACCTTCCCGCCTCCCTGCTCCCGCCCGAAAACATTCTGGATTTTTCTTACTATGCCCAGAAATTGGGGGAATGTTTCGGTGGCTTACAAAAGCTGGGCCAAGCTGGGGAGCCGGTTCTCCTGGAAGCAAAGCATATCAAAGAAATGGCAGCCATTATCGCCATCTGCGGTGTGCTTACGCCTCTGCTTTGGGTTCTGTGGGTATTCCGCCGCCATCGAGCGGGTAACGACAAAACTCGTTATAAACAGTAATTCTGAGATAAAATACGTTATTCTTTCTGCTGTAATCCCTTAAACTGGGTAGTTCCAGGGAGACCAACCTGAACCGGGGCTGGGGTCAGGGTTTGGGCGCAGTATCCCTAGGGCGGCCACTCTGCACTTTTTCGCCGCCTAGCCCTGCATCAAAAAATACCGATTAGAAGTCGCACTGCCGTTCTCCCGGTAGTGCGGCTCTTTTCGCAGGAGCTGTTCCTTTTCCAGGTCCTGGATGGCACGTTTGACCGTGCTTCTGGACATGGACAAATCCCTGGAAATGGTATTCAGGCCCGGCCAGGCTTTTCCCTCCTTGTCCATGCGGTCATAGAGGTACAGGTACACCAGCTTCGCCCGGTGGGGCAGTTCTCGTTTGTATAGAAAATTCAGGCTTCTCATAGGTCGTTTTCCTTTCTCTGGGTGCGGAGTGTTGGCTTCGTTTCGGGCATTCCCGTGGGAGACTCCGTGGGGATTGCGTTCTGGGGATAGTGGTTCAAAATTGCCAGAAGCAATTCGTCTTTATTTCCATAGGCCACTGCCCTCCCGGCTTTTTCCGGCATGGAGAAGGGTTCTTCAAAGGAGATACCCCACTTGGTGAACAGCTTGAGCTGCACCTTCATGGGGCGGCTTCCGGTTTTCATGACCACAAACTCCCCCTTGGGAATGGCTTTCAGCTCGTCCGGGGTCATCAGAGGCCGTTCAATCATCTGTAAGCTCTGGCTGGGGGCGTTTTTCCCCTTGCTAATGGAACCGGACAGTACCGTCCGACTGCCAATGGCCTTGGACAGAACCTCCGCCGAGCCGGAATTGGGCGCAAAGCCGCCGAAGATGGTGAGCTGGGTGTTGTCGATGATAATCTCAGAGCCCTCTTTCCCGTAATTCTTTTGGAGCTGGGCAAAGGACTGGATGATGGGAACGATTTGCAGCCGCCTGCTTCGGCTGGCGGAGAACATCATCTCCGCAGAGTCGATTTTCGGCAGGGTGCCAAACTCGTCGCAGTAAAAAATACAGCGATTTTTCAGCCGTCCGCCCTGTTCGTCTGCCACCGCCAGAATCTCCCGGTAGAGCTGCTGGATGATGAGGGACACCAGAAAGTAGCTGTTGGGGTTCTCCTCAGGCATGATCAGAAACACCGCCGACTTTTCATCGCAGAAACGCTCCGCATCGATGTCGGTGCCAAAGCACAGGAGCTGTTCCAGCTCGGAGTTCAAAAACGCATTCAGCCGGGACAGCACCGTGGACATAACTGAGGCCATGGCCTGCTCAGAGGTATTCAAGGCTGCTCCGGCAAACCACTTTGCCTTATGCTCCTCTGGCAGGAAGCCCATGAGCATCTGAAATTGACTTTTTCCCCTCTCCTTGGAGGGAGCCAACAGTTCCTGCACCAGCTTGAATACCGTCACGATGTGCCGCTCCTCGGGCCTGCAAAATTCCCCCACCAGCAGGATGACCGCTGTGAGCAGCCCTTCTGCCGCATCGTAGAAATAGGCGTTCTGGCCGAAGGATGCCGCATCCGCCCCGGAGAGGATGATGGTCTTTGCGATGATCTTGGCGTACTTTTCCGCTTTGGCCTTGCAGACCACCTCCTCTGGGTCCTCTTTGTGGAGGTCCATATATTGGTTCACCAGATGCAATGGATTGTAGCCGCCGGAGCGGGTAGGGTTTCGCAGGTCGATGACCGTTACATGGTAGCCATAGTATTTTTCAGCAATGGTTCCATAGTTCCGGGCCACGTCGCCCTTGGTATCCGTGGACAGAAAGCTCATGCCGCTGGCGCAGGCGTACTCGATGCAGGGATACAGCCAAAAGGCCGTTTTGCCCACACCGGCTGCGCCGATCATCAGGGCATGGACGTCTCCCGTATCGATGAGGGCCGTGGTGCTTTTATACCCTTTACAGCCGACCACGATGCCCTGTGGCAAAGGCGTTTTCCTCACAGTCGGCGTCTCTCCGTTTTGAGACTGAGCTCTCCACTTGCGGGGCGTAAAAGACACATGGCGGTAGGTCTGCAGAATCTCCTGTTTGTTGGCCCACCGGGCAGTCCCGTGCTGGCCGTCACCCACCGTCTTGGATTTGATGCCATTCAGATTACCGCTCCGAGAGGAAGCGGATGCCAGGGCGATCATCAGAAGCATGAGCCCGCCTATGAAAATCAGAGCTTCTGTTCCCTGCATGGCACTTCTTCCAGTTCTTTGGGAAATAACAAATCCTCGTTCCAATCCTTTTGGGTGGGAACGAGGATCTCACACTGGATATTCTTTTCTTTCAATGCTTCCACTGTTCTCAAGTTGGCCTCCTGGCCGGGCCGGTCATTGTCCCGGCAGAGGTACACCGTATCCAGATTGGGCGCATCCTTCAGCATCTGCCACAGCACATGGTCCGCTACCCCGCAGGCGGCGGCATAGCTGTGTTCCTGCCAATTTTCCAGGTGCAGGGAAATGTAGGAGAGCATATCGATGGGCGCTTCAAAGAGATACAGCCTATTGCTCCTGCCGAAGCAGTGGAAGCTGTAGGCTGGGTCGCTGCCCACGGCGTTTCCCTTGTAGGAGCTTCCCCGGTCCGTGCCACGCTTGTGGGCATGGCGGGGATGGTTCTCCCTGTCGAAGCCCAGGAACACTACACTGTGATGATCCGAGGATTCGTAGATCATCCCCTTGTTGATGAATGCCGAGACGATCTCCGGAGAGATCCCCCGGCTTCCGCAGAGGTAGGCAAAAGCCCTTCTGATCTGCCGATTGCGAGGCGGCAATACCAATTTCTTCTCGGACTGATTTGACCTGGCCGCACTTTGTATAGCCGTGGGCAGGGACAGGCCCAGCAGCATGGATACTGCCTCCGGGTAGCCCTTCCCGTAATATTTCCGAACGAAATCCACCGCATCTCCGCCTGCCTGCTCGTACTGGTGAAACCAGAGATTGCCCCGGATGGTGACCTTCTGACCGCCGTCCATCCAGAGAAGCTCCGAGCCGGAGCGTTTTATTTGCTCCCCCTGACTGCGGAGAAATTCCGCCAGGTCTGTTTCCCTGGCTCGGCGTCGCTCCACTTCTGTAAAAGGAATATAATTTGACATTTTGACCTCCTGAAACATCAAGAGGCAGCTATCCAATGGATAGCTGCCTGATTTCATCTGTTCAATTAGTTCCGCTCTTTTCGCAGAAGGAAGTATTCGCATTCCTCCCGTGCTGCTTTTTCGGTGGGAGCGGTGCAGGAAAAATATCTGCCGCTTTCCGAGCAGTAGGCGTACTCGACTTTCTTTTGGCCGTGGTCCTCACGGACATGGCAGTATTCTTGACCGGGAAACAGGAACGGGGTTGCCATGGAAATCACACTCCTTCTCTTTTGTGCTGACACACAACGCCTGAGATTATACCACCGGGGAGCTGTTTTTCCTAGTGGCATATCTCCACAAAACCCAGAAGCGTTTTTCAGTGCTTTTCCCACTTGACTTATTCCAGGTGGATGCCCATGGCCTGTTTCTTTTCGGCGATCCTCCGCCGCAGCTTACGGTCCACCCGGATACACTGCTGGTGCTCCCAGTCGATCTGCTCCTGTAACGCCTGGGCCAGCTGACGGAGCAGGCGGAGCGATGCTGGCAGAACATCACTACTCTGGGGATGCGCTGGCTCAGAATCATATTCTGCCACAGGTTTCACAGGCATCTCGACGTGTACATTCTCATTTACTTCCGGCGCAATGGAAGGTTCTTCCGCTTCCATCTCATCCCCCAGATGCAAAACCTCTCGGATGACCGCATTTTGGATGGGCCGGAACTCGGGACACTCAGCCAGGGGGATGCGAGGCGGCAGCTCGTCCATGTAGGTTTTGAGGACTTCTTCTCTCTGCCCGTACCATAAATCATAGAGGGCAGAGATACGCTCGTCCTTCGCCAGCTCTCCCATAATCTCATCCACCAGTTTCTTCTGATCCGGCTTTAGATAGGCGTACACCTTTTTCCCGGGAGACGTTTTCAGTTCTACCGACAGCTTCCGCAGAAGATTTTCAACAACGATATTGTCCCCGCTACCGCTGTGGATGCTCGCCACCAGCTGGGCGGCCTGGGCCTGACCTACTTTCCGAAGCTCGTTGCGGTACTCGGTCTGCTGTTCATATACCTGAACCAAGTCCTGGGAGAAAATATCCCGAGCCAGCGCCGAGCGCAGCTTTTCCACGCCCTGCTGGGAGAGATACCCTTCCCCGGGTTCCGTGGAGTAGACGATGAGATGCACATGGGGATGGTGGCCCTCATTGTGGAATGCAGCGTACCACCTTAGATGCTCCATGGGAATTTTAAGATTCTCCGAGAGGGCCTGGGTCTGGCTCCGGAGCATATCCCGCCAGCGGGAGCCGGAATCAAAGCCCAGCCGCTGGGCATCCTCCCGGCGCAGGGAGAGGATGGCGGTGTAGACATTTCCCTCGTAGCGATTCAGCTCCTCGGAAACTTTACTGAGCTTCACCTCCACCCCATCGTCGGTAAACAAGCCGTGGCTCCCGAACCGCTCCGCTCTGGGGCGGGTAGCGATGTAGTCGGCATAGGTTTTCCGATTCCCCAATTCATCCGCATTCTCATCTGTGGCCTGGGAGATGAAGCTGGACGCATTGCCAGCCGCCTGGCTCCCCAGGTAGTCCCAGTACTCGGGAAACTCCTTTGCATCCGGGAAGTCCCTGAGAATTTTTTCCACCAGTTCCCGCTGTTTTTTCGTAACCGGGGCATAGCGTTTGCTGTCATCCAGCTTCTCCACCCCCTCCCGGGTGGCAATATACTTGAGATACCCGCCCACCTTTTTCCCCGGCGGCAGGAACTTGAACTTCGTCACCAGTCTCGGCATGGCTTACCCCTTCTGCCAGTCGTAGGCATCCTCAAAGGAAAAGCCGCCGTTCATGCGCTTGACCTCTTTGATGCACTCGCCCCGGAGCCGTTCCAGAGAGACCTTGTCGATATCCTGACCGGCGGCTACCACGTTCATGGTCATGGCCAGCTCCACTGCCAACTTGAAAAGCAGCCGCCCTATGCGGTTGTCGCTTTCGAAGACCATAGCTTTCATGGTGGAGAGGAACATCCCCGGCAGGTAGGACTGCGGCTCCTGGGCTTCCAGATAGCCAAGGTAAAACCGAACAGCCTTCTCAATAAACTCCGATTGACTTTTGCAGTCATCCTGGCGGTAAATTTCCTTCACCTTTTGCAGGGTCTCCGGCTTCGCCCACAGGGCAAATTTCTGTTTATCCTTTGGTAAGGCCATACATTTCTCCTTTTAGCCCGCAACCCCGAAAAATCCCTTGCGGCACTAGGCTTTTTAGGCTTGTGACCCCACAATTTTCAAAAACCGTGATTCGCAACCCCTTTTCGTAAAACCTGTGAAAATCCCAAAACCCGTTGCGGGGCAGGCATTGCCCGTCCCGGTGCTGGGAGAAGGGGTGCATTCGCAACCCCTTCTCTTTCTCCTGCTTGCTAAAAATATCGCTCCTGCACTTCCTGAATTCTACCCCAGATCCTTCTATGGTGAAATCCGTCTAAGCACCGTCTTTGCCAAGTGCGCCACACCTTGGGCAACGTCGGCAAAGGATACTCGGATGGGCATGGACCCCACTTTGGAACGAAAGTGCCACACAGGGGAAGCTGCGGCGTGACGGGCGGTCATCTGGCTCATAGGTGCATCCCATCCATTTCGTCGGATATTTCCATGTCCTCCTTGTCGATGATCTCCACATACTCCCCAATGATGCCCAGGGCAGAATCGTAGCTCTGGCATTGGGTGATGCGGTTCAGCATCTCCCGTGCCTGCTCCGGCTGACCTGCCTGCCGGAGGGTACGGGCGGCGATGCCCATGAGGTTAAAGATATTTCCGTCCTCCCCAATGAGGGCACACTTGGGCTTTTGTGCCTGGGTCTCGAAGCCGCCCAGACGATTGGGCACATAGTCCGACAGCCAAGTGCCCCCAAAGGTCTCATACCTCTGGATGCGCCACAGGGCCAGCTTGCCGCCGTCCAGCTTCACATCCTCGAAGGGGAACAGAAGATTCGTCAGGCCGTCGTGTTCAAAGACATAGGCATCCCGGAAGCGAGTGCCGTTTTCCAGGATGCCCGCTTTCTCGAAGGTGTTGTTGATACCCTCCAACCAATCGTAGAGGTTGCCTCCACAGCCCTGGAGGATGAGGCCCTCCTTGTTTTCCATACGGCGAAGGTCGTTGGTTGTGATCTTTGTAATATGCATTCAATGCTCCCCCTTTCTTTTTCCCGGCAGCTCCGGGAAGCGGCAGTCGGTGTAGGTCAGATGATACTTTTTCCGCACCCGTTCCAGCACGGACGCCATGGCGGACTCCTTGAGAATGACTGCATCGTCGGGACTGTCGAAGCAGATCCAGTCAATGGTCTCCCGCTGGCGAACCAGAAACTCGTAGCCGAGCGCCATTTGCCCGTCCTTGGGATAGACCACCGCATCCAGCCGCAGGCATCCGGCGGTGAGACTTGCGGCGAGAACACCGGAGACAGATTTGGGCAGGTCCGCAAGCTGACGGCCCGAATAGTATTGGCGGTAGGCATACTGCCGCCCCAGCTTCTGCCGCAAAAATTTTGCCTGATTCATAGCTGCATCCCTTCCTGCAAAGACGATTCCGCTTCCTCCATGCCGCATTCCGGCTGGCCGCTTTCCGACTGCTCATTGGTCTGTGTCTCCCGTTGGCTCTGAAAGAAAGCGTGGGCACTGATTTTCAAAGCCTCGGCAAGCACATCGGTGTCCAGGCCGCAGCTGCGGTAGCCCTGGAGGACTGTCTGGTAGTAGGAAGAGGATGGCAGGCCGAATTTTGCTTCCAGATTCATCCGGTAGACCATAGCCTCCACCTTCATCCCGCCGATATCCACAGCCACCTGCTCCTTAAAGTAATGCCTGGGATAGCCCTCATAGACATCCAGGTTCCGTTCGTCCTGGGGAGATATCTTCCACACCGCAACGGGGACTGAGGAGCCTTCCTTTGGGGTAATGGTGGCGTAGGCATGGTCCGGCATCCCCCGAAATTCCAGGGCGTAGTTTTCCAGGGTGCCGATCTTATAGAGCCTCGCCTCCGGACAGCGGTACTTCATCTGACGGAGATTCAGATTGCTCCCGTAGGCCACATATAAATTTTGCTGTTTCTTCATTCGCATTCTCCTACATAGAAAGAACAGGAGGCGAACCTTCCTGCTCCTGTGTTTGTTCTTCCGAGTGCGGCTCCGGCGGGGCAGGCTCCAGCATGGCCTCCGCCATACGCTTGGCTACCATCCGTTCCTTCTGCCGCTGGGCCTGAGCCGGGTCCTTCCAGGCAATGTTTCCCTCCAGATTTTTCAGCAGATGCCCTCGGGCGGTTTTGAACTCATCTCCAATGAGCCCCAGCCGGAGAAGCCAGGTACGGAAGGTATACTTTTCATTGCTGGACTGGGTCTTCGTGTAGCTGGCCCGCTGCTGTACCAGTGCCTGATGGGAAATGGCTAGGCAGAGCTGGATGTAGCTTTTCACCTCACCGGCGTGGAGGGTGGAGTTGAACATCCGAAACTCCACCGTGCCGTGGGAAAAGACACTGTGGAGATTCAGGGCATGGTAACGGGTACTGCTGTAGTGGATATTCCGCTCGCTGGAACCGTTGTACCAGATCCGCTCCGTGTCCTGCATGGAGGTGGGCTTCCGGCGGTTCAGCTCATCCAGAAACCGCAGGTCCATTTTCCGGCAGTAATTTTCCCGCTCCACGTTCACCTGCAAAGCCCTATACAATAGATCCTCCTTGGATGCCATGATGTTGACGATGTTCCGCAGGGTCTTGGGCGTGTGGTTGGCGGCATCCACATGGATATGGATGCCGCAGCTGTAGTTGACCCTGGCCCCTCCAGCCCGGAACTTTCGCACCAGCTCCTGGATGGTCTCGATATCCCCGTACCGGCAGATGGGAGAGACGAACTCCACTGCATAGGGATTCCCCGCCTCCCGGCCCGTGCGGGTACGGCACTGGATGGAGGAATCGCTGACCACCTTCCAGGTTCTACCCTGGGTGTCCTGGACGGCGTAGGCGTCATAGCGGCCGCCCACATGGGAGGCCGTGGTTCCAAAGTGTCCGGCGATGATCTTGGCAGCCGTTTCCCGGGTCAGCCCGGTCATCTCGATCTCGATGCCGAAGTTTTGGCTTCTCAATCATGGTCACCGTCCACATTGGGTACAGGTCCCTGTTCCACCACAGCAGAAGGAGCCTTAGGCTTTTTCTTGGGCGGCGGGGAAGCCGTGCCGCTTTTCAGGTCGATGAACGCCCGGACATTGGCGGGGACGGTTTTAATGTACAGCCCATCCAAGGCTTTCGTCAGCTCCTCCTCCAGCCGGATGTCCCGCTGTTCCAGGTAGAGATTCAATGCCTTGACCCGCTCCTCGTCATAGGAAATGCTGATGCTGATTTTCTTCATGGTTCCTCCGTTTCTTCCAGATATTGGATGTAGGGAATTTTCAGCCAGTGGGTCCACCGACTGCCGGAGAGCCTGGTTTTGACCACGCCGTACTTTGTACCCATGGCCTCGATCACCTCCCCGTTTCCGATGTAGATGCCGATATGCCCCGTATGCCAGACCGCCAGTCCAGGGATCTCCGGAATAGTGGAGACGGGGCCCTTCTCCGTCGCCGCCTGATACATCTGGTCGGCTCCGATGTCCGGCATCCCGTTGATGTTGTAGCCGATCTGCCCGGTGTCCGGGTTCAGCCAGCTGTAGCCCTTGATGAAGCCTACGCAGTCCGCCGTGCGGCCGCCAAGCCAGTTCTTCCGGATGAAATCTTCATAGGGTCCAACATTGTCTGGGTACTGCTCCAACTTGAAGTCCAGGAACTTCTTCGTAAGCACCGTGCCGTAGGTCCCCCACACATAGCCCCATCCGGCCTTCTCGGCGGCAACGGCCCACTGCACCAAGTCCAGATTGTTCTTGGTGGTGGGGTCGAAATACCTGCTGGTGTCGATGATGGATGCCCGGAGGGTATGTACGACTTTGGAAAATTCTTCCACAGAAATATTTGTGCCAAAGGTCTGGTTCACGGCGGCTACCAGCTGGGCATCCGATTGGTCCTCATAAAAACAGCCCGCCAGGGCAGAAACGAAATCCGGCTGGTGAGCATAGTCAAAGAGCGCTAACAGATACAGGGCCTGGGCCTCCTGCACTCTGGATGGCAGTTCCCTGGCGGACAGCTCCCGTTCAATGTTGGACATGGTATTCTCGATCCCCTGTAAGACCAGGACATCCGAGTCGGACAGGTTGTTCATGACCGCCTGCTGAAATTTGGCGGTGTCAAATTCCGGGGTCCCATTGAACACTGAGGCGATGGCGATGATCGGAAAAAACAGGACGACCAGAAGAATCAGAACGATCGTTCCTACTTTCTTCCCGGTCTCCTGATTCCCCAGGAGTGCCAGTGCGACCTTTTTGAGAGCGGCCCCCACCGATACACTCATTATCTGCCGCCTGCCTTTCCGAACAGGGCCACCTTATATTCCGGGGCAATGACCTTTAGCAGATACCGCTCATTGCCGCAGCGGTACAGGCACACGCCCCGCTCCGCATGGCGAATGAGTTCGTATTCCGAGGGTTCCACCTGCAACGTATCGCAGAAGTCCCTGGGGTTTATCTGCCCCGGGTGGAACAGGAATTGGTGGGTAGGGATAGAGAACAGGGGCTTCGTCATCTCCCGGATGCCGGGAAGCAGGAAGTCCTCGATGTTCTGGCTGGCCAAAATCACCGCCGAGTCCTTTTTGCGGACACGCTTCATGGAGTTTCGGATGTACTCAATGGCGGTCTGGTTGGTCAGAAACAGGTACATCTCATCAATGGCGGCCACCGTATTTCCCACTCCCAGCAGGCTGTTGCTCATATGGGAAAGGAGATTAAAGAGCATGGCGTCCTTTAACCGCTTGTTGGTGTCCATGAGGCCCTTGACCCCGAAGCACAAAAGGGCATTGTCGGTGATATTGGTATGGCCGTTGAAGAACTTACTTTCGGCCCCCACGCACATGGAGTGGATGCCGAGGCACACCTTCTGCAATAGCTCCAGGGTGTACAGATGCTTTTGGCTGCTGTCGAAGCTCTGGTACGCCCCTTCGCAGAGGGCATAGAAATCCGAGAGGATGGGATAGTCCGCCGCTTTCATCCGGGAAAAGTCCGTCCCGTCGGTGATGCCCCAGCTCTCGTACAGCTTCATAAGCAAAATCTCAATGGTGTCGATCTGGGCGTCGGTAAAATCCTTATAGGCCCGGAAGAAATCCTTAAGAAAGGCGATGTGCTGGCTCAGCCTTGTCACCCGGCGAAAGGCTTCCGGCTCCTCGGGAGTTTTATTTTCAGGCTCTGGATTTCCGTCCGACCACACCTTCGGCTCCAAGGGATTTATGATATACTCCCCGGAGAGAAAGTCCAAATAACAGCCGCCGAGATTCCGGGTCAGGTCGCCATACTCCGCCTCCGGGTCCAAAATCAGGATGTGCTTGCCGCCTTCCCGGAGATTCGTCAGCAGAAGCTTCATAAGGTAGGATTTGCCCTGACCGGAGTTGCCCAGGATCAGGGTGTTGGCGTTGGTCTTATCGTCGCACCGGTGGTCGAAGTCCACCACCACCGTACTGCCGAATTTGTCCCTGCCGATGTACAGGCCCTGGGGGTCCGTCTTGCCGGAAAAACTGAAGGGATAGAGATTCGCCACAGAGCTGGCAGGCAGGACCCGTTCATACTGGGCCCCGAACTGGTTTGCGCCAAAGGGCAGGACGGAGAGGAAGCCCTCCTTCTGCCGCAAAAGAAGCTTGTCCGCCGATAGCTTGGAACGGGTCAGCTCCATATTCACGTCGGATTGGAGTACCTGTAGAGCCTCGTATGTCTTGGCCTTCAGCTCCAAAAACACAGCACAGTGTAAAAGCGCTTCCCGATTTTTTCGGAGGTTCGACAGGAGGGTCACCACATCCTGTAGATTCCCCTCGGCCTCCACGGCATCGTTCACATCGTTTTTCCCGGACATGAGCTTATTTTTTCGGGTGGCGTTCTGGAGGATGCTCCGCTGTTCAGAGGTGTCCACCAGGCGGTGGTACAGGCGCAGGGTAACGCCGCTGCGGTCCCCCAGCTGGGCGAGGATGGCCTGGGCCTCGGTGCTGGGCGGGTACTCCCGGATGGCCCAGGCACAGCGGTAGCTGTCGCCTACGATGTAGTAGTCCGTAAAGAACTTCACTGTCCCCGGGGCGATGCAGTCGAAGAAGTCCTTGGTCCTCAGCTCCTCCAGCCGTTCCTCGGTCAATTTTTTCTTTTTTCTTCCGAACATACGTCCTCCTTGAAAAATTGCCCGCCGTCCACATCGGGCATGGCTTCGCCGTAGAGACTGGCTTCAAAATACAGTGCCAGGAACCGCTTGATATCCGCCTTTCCCAAGCACTTGACTTCAAAGCCCTTTTCATTCAGCACCTTCTCCACCTTGTTCCGGTCCTCAAAGACCTTCTCCGGCTTGAGGCCCTTACAGCGGTACAGCAGAAGAAACTGACGGGCAGAGGCCATCTCCATTTGCAGTTCTTCCAGCATATCCATGTCCTGCTGTAACACCCAGCGCACCTTGGGATTCTCCTCCTCTGCACACTTTTCCTTGAGGTAGGCTTTGTTGGCGTCAAAGCACTCGGAGGCGTCGGTGCAGACCACTTCCAGCTCGGGATACGCAGACAGCACTGCCTGCCAGTGCTGAATTTTCATCTCGATGTTGGCACTGGACAGCACTGAAATATTGGTGGGGGAAATGAGAAAGAACAGCAGTTCTCCGGCGTTGGTTTTGAGGCCGTACCGGGTAAAGCTGCGAACACCCAGAAGCTCCTGGGCAGATTTTCCTTTCTGTCGTTTCAAAAATTCACCTCCATACATACGTCTGCTGGGCCATCAGGAAAAACCGGGCCGCCCAGCCAAGATAGTCCATCATGGTGGTTTCCTCTACCCGGATGGTGAGAAACCCGAAGCAAAGAGTCCCCGCCGCCGGGAGCACCAGTCCTGCATAGACCAGGCACACCACGGAAAGCAGCGCCCCAATACACAAGATCACGAAATCCCGCATTCCCCAAAGCCACAGGCTGGCTGTGGCTTTCAGGTTCTGGGGGTATAGGTAAATGGTCATATTGCTCCTTCCTACCAGTGACACTGTTTTTTTGTAGTGCCACTGGCTTTTTTAACATCAACGGGCCGCCGCCAGGACGGAACGGCTCAGATTCACCGCTGTGTTGGTGGCGTGAATGACGGACATCATATTCACCTTCACGCTGGAATCCATGCCGAACTGCTGAGCCACCCTGGGTACCTCTCCGGCGGCCAGCATGATGCCGAGGGCCATGAGCATATTGCCCGGGAAGGTCAGAAGGCCCAGGAACAGCAATGTTGTCTGCAAAAAGGCCGTCAGGCACAGGGCGATGACCTGCTTACACCATTGGGAAAAGCCGTCTATGTAGCCTCTCGGAACACCGTAGAGATACAAACTCCCCACGGCGATCTGCACCAAGAGAATGCCTCCTCGTTTGATATTGGCGAAGAATATCTTCACCACACAGTACCCAAAGGCCAGAAGTGCCAGCAGGGTGATGAGCAGTGGCTCTCCATCCACCAGCAGGAACTTTCCCGTCAGCACATTCAATGCCAGGGCGGACAGGTCCACTGTCTGCTCCCCGGCGAAAATCCGGGTCAGATCCCGGGCGAAGGTGAGCTGCAGGGAAATGCAGAATTTGTACAGCTCCACCGGAAGGACCTCCACCAGGGATGCGGCGAAGAAGCCCTTTAGGACATTGAGGGCGGTGGCCTGGATATTTCCCCTGCCGTTTTGGTATTCAATGGCCGTTTCAAACACGGCGATGGCCAGTCCGCAGGAAAACAAAGCCCAGCCGAACATGAAAAACAGCTTGGTCGTTGCCGAGACCCAGCTCAGGGAGAATATCTCTGCGCCCATGCTCCCCATCTGGGCGAAGAATGCGGCGGTAGCGTCGTAGATGGCGGTATAGAGCCACTGGAGCATGGTGTCGAAGATGACCTGCACCACTTCTTTGCCAATGCCGGAGAAGGATGCCCCAAGGGCATCCCCCATTCCGGCAAGAAGCTCGCCTAACCAGGAAAACATGGCCTTACCCCAGGATGGTCCAGATGTAGCTGGGGGCGGTCAGGGAGAACAGCAGGCAGGCGAACAAAATCGCCGGGGCGGTGAAGTCGAACTGCCCGTGCTTCCGGTAGTCCATGTAGCAGGTGGCGATCTTCACGAAGAACAGCACCGCCAGCACCATGTCAATGACCGGGAACACCACGTTGTTGACGATGGCCTTGACTTCTCCCTGGGCGGCGGTCCAGGTCCCTTCGATGGCTCCGGACACATTGCCTCCCGTGGCAAATGCCCGGATGGGCAGAAATGCCAGAAGGATAATGACCAGGGCGGCGCAGACCAGCCGCCGCTGGAATGTCGAATATGTTTTTGCGTTCATTATACGATCCCTCCATTTTCGTCGGTAGCAAACTGCCGCAGGCTCACGTTGAGACTGCGGCAAAAGTGGATGACTTCCTTCATGTCCCGGGTTGGTTCTCCGAGCACCCAGCATTCGTCGCACATCCAAACCAGAGACAGTCCCGCTTTCTGGGCAAAGGCGATGCGCTCCTGGGGACTGCCCCGGGCCAGATTGGCATAACACTGGGGGAGGATGGGGGCCACGCCCTGGTCCAGGGCGAAGGCTACATAGGTTCTCGCCTGCCGGATATCTGCCTCAATGTTTTCTGTCAGCCTGGCGCAGATAAAAACACGCTTCAATTTATCACCTCCCGATTTCCATATTTACGTTCACACTCTGGCCGGACACCGACAGCAGGGACAGCGGTCACATTCGTCCTCCTGTGCCTGCTGGATAATGAGTCTTCCGTCAGAAGCGAACATTTCCAGGGTGTCGCAGAGGTCGATGGCCGCCTCCTCCAAAAGCACCGAGGGCACGGCCAATAAAATCATGTCACTTTTCATAAGAGGATTCCTCCATATCACAGAGGGAGAGTTGCACGGGCTGTTCCCTCTGGCGTTTCATAAGGTCGTAGTTTCCGATGAGTATCTCCTGATAGGCTTCTCCCGGGCGGTATCGCTGGACCATGCTGTGGACCCGTTCAAAGCTGTAGAAGGGAAAGCCCTGGTACAGCTCCCGGACATCCGGGCAGTCGTTGTAGGACAGCAAAAAAGACCCCTGGATATTTCCAAGGGTCTGCCGGAGCCGAAGGTGGTCCTCCCAGCGGAAGCCACCGTTGTACATATCCTCCGTGTCCACATAAGGCGGGTCGCAGTAGAAGAAGGCCCCGGGGCGGTCATAATGCTCGATGAGCTTCCCAAAGTCCTGGTTTTCAATGACCACGTTACAGAGCCGCAGGGACACCTCCCGCATGAGACGGAATAGGCACCGCAGGTTGAAGGGCTGGGATGCGAAGCTCTTTCGGGTGCTGGCATAGCTCATGCGGATGAGCTTAAAGTACATGGCGGCACGGCGCAGGTCGTAATCCCGCTGGACGGCGGTGTAGACCTCCCGCAGCTCCTGTCCTTCCAGGGGCGGCAGGAGGAAGCTGGTCAGCTCCAGCTCCTGTTCCAGAAAGCGGTCGTCGAAGGACTCTTTCTCAAAGAACCGCTTCAGGACGAGAAAATCGTCTCTGGCATTAAGGTGCAGAAAACCCAGCTCCCGGATGAAGGCCAGGGGACGGTCCCTGAGGCACTGGAAGAGATTCACCAGATTGTGGTCGAAGTCGTTGTAGACCTCGAACTTATCCGCCTGGTCCTTTCCCAGAAGCACAGCGCAGGAACCGCCGAAGGGTTCGATGTAGCGGTCATACTGGGCCGGGAACAGGGCGTACAGCACCGGGAGAATGGCAGTTTTATTGCCCACCCAGCTGACCGGGGTTTTCAGAGGGCCGTTCATTTTGCCACCTCTGTCCAGACGTCCAGCAGGAACCGCCCCAGCCAGGAGATGACCGGCACGGTGACGGCGTTTCCAGCCATTTTATACAGGCGGCTGTCGGAGAGGCCCAAGGCGGCGACCTTGTCGAACTGCTCGTCCGTAAAGCCCTGGAGCCGCCAGCACTCCCTGGGGGTGAGCTTTCGGATGCCCCCTTGATGCCATGTTCCCTGACTGTCTTGGAAGTCAAGGCGGAATGGGACGTTGGGGTCTACCACTGCCGTCTGGGTCTGGTTACGATTCAATCCTCGCCAGTCGCTGGCATTGAGGGTGACAGCGTTCTCCAATGTTCCCTTGATGCCGTTCTTTCGGTTCACTGCCACAGGATACGGCGATACGGCAAAGCACCCCTGGGTGTCGCTGGTGGTCAGGGTATGGGCCACCTGATGCCCCACCCGGCCACGGCGGGTGTTGGTGGTGGCGTAGGCCACGTCGATGCTGTCTCCGGGGATGGCCGGTACAAGAGCTGCTGGATTTGCTTCTCGGTCAGGAAATACCTGTCCGGCACATTTTCCTCTAAGAAATCCTGCAATGTACACACGCTTCCTGGCCTGGGGAACTCCAAAATCCTTGCTGTTAAGCACTTGCCATGCTGCATCGTACCCCAATTCATCCAGCGTGCGGAGGATGGCCGCAAATGTCCGGCCCTCGTCATGCGACAGGAGGCCGGGAACATTTTCAAGGAGCAGTATTGCAGGTCGGCAAGCGGCGGCAATCCGGGCGATCTCAAAGAACAGAGTCCCTCGGGCATCGTCTCCGAATCCCAGCCGCTTTCCAGCGATTGAAAAGCTCTGGCAAGGGAATCCTCCGCAAATAAGGTCGATATCCGGCAGCTCCTCCGGGGTGATGGTTCTGGCATCTGCAAAGAAATGCTCTCCTTTCGTGTCGTACAGGGTTTCATAGGCTTTCTGGGCGTAGGGGTCGATCTCGCAGGAGCCGATACACTGGTAGCCCCCGACCGCCTCCAGGCCGGAGCGGAATCCGCCGATCCCGGCGAACATATCAAAAAAGCGGATACCCATAGGGCATCCGTCACGTTACTTTGTTTTTGGCATCACCTCACAAAACGGGATTCATGGAAGCGGTCTCCGCCGCCCAAGGGTCCTGCATCTTGAGCAACTCCGGGCGAGTACCGGGCGGATATTCTAGCTTGTACCGTTGGGCGTTCTGGCGAAGTTTTTCAAAATCGTTCATTTGGAAAAGTACCTCCTATGATTGTGTAGTTTGGTTTCCTCCCCCACTAGGGGGGACTGCGGATGGAATCTGGTTTCATGGATACCTCCTGAAATAGAAAAGGCCGGACTTTTTCAAGTCCGGCTGGAAATAAAAAAAGGCAGTAGCACATCGTTTCTACTGCCTTGTCACAAACTATCTGATTGTAAAATTCGGGTGTCTCTATCTACCTCGGGAGTTCGAGTTGATAAATGCCTTATAAAGTGCTTTTTGCATCTATGGTCTTACCCTTTGAATTTTAGCCTAGAGAAAAGCGAAAACCCGTTGCAACGCAACGGGTTTTCCTAGGTGCATCTTTTTTGTTCACCTAATCTGGTGCCGCTAACCGGACTCGAACCGGTACTGAGTTGCCTCAGGCAGATTTTAAGTCTGCTATGTCTACCTATTCCATCATAGCGGCAAAGGGCTCCCTTCCAAAATATCCCTTACGGAATGGTTTGGAAGGGGAGATAAAGCTTTCTTATAGTAGCACAGTTTCCCGGGAGCGTCAAGTGTTATAGCTGATCTAAATTCAGGGCGAAGGCGCCCAGGCAGTTTTCCAGAAACCACGTCAGCTCCGGACGGTCCATGGCCACCATGGCGTCCCAGGTCTGGCGGGCGGCGGAGTCGAATTCCGTGTTTCCGGCCTTCTGCTCTTCCAGGCACTTGATGTGGGCGGAGAGCTTGTCCGCCGCTTTCACAAAGGGGAGCACCTCCGCTTCCTCTTCCAGCACCAGTGCCTCATAGCTGTCCCGCAGCTGGGGCGGGAGCATGGCAAGGAGCCGATTCCCCGCAATGCGCTCCACCTGCTTGTAGGCCCCCCGGATGTCGGGGTTGTAGTATTTGATGGGGGTGGGCAGGTCTCCGGTGAGAATCTCCGAGGCGTCGTGATAGAGGGCCGCCGCAGCGCAGCGGTCCGGGTCCGGGGCTTCCAGATGGAGAATGTCCCGGCGGATGAGAGCCAGGGCGTGGGCGAGAATCGCCACCTGGAAGCTGTGCTCCGCAATGTTCTCGGAAAAGGTGTTTCGCATAAGGCCCCAGCGGGTGATGTAGCGCATCCGTCCCAGCAGGGCGTAAAATTCGTTTGCCATGTTTTCTCCTTTGAAACGATGGAATCAGAGGCCGGACGAAATCAGGGAATCCAGCACCTGGGGAAGCTCCGCAGGGTCCTGGCAGAAGCGGTGGGCTCCGGCTTTTTCCAGGTCCTCCCGGTCCCGGAAGCCCCAGAGCACGGACAGGCAGGGGACGCCGGCGTTTTTCGCCGTCAGCAGGTCCACCTCGCTGTCGCCTACGAAGACGCAGGTATCCGCGCCAATGGCGGCGAGGGCCTTGCGGACCATGGCGGGGTCGGGCTTTCTGGGGCAGTCAGGGGATTCTCCCAGGGCGAAGATGCCGGGAAATTCCCGGGCGCAGAGAGCCTTCACCGCAGCGTCGGGCTTGTTGGACACAATGGCCAGGGGATACTTCCGGGAAATCTGGGCCAGGGCCTGGGGGATGCCTTCATAGGGACGGGTGAAATGCTGGCAGTGGGCCGTGTAGTAGGGCTTGTAGGTGGCAAGTACGGTCTGCACTTCCTCCGGGGAAGCCCCCGCCTGAAGGGACAGCCGGATCTGATTTTCCGCCCCGTTTCCCACAAAGCGGCGCAGCTCCGCCAGGGTCCGGCTGGGATAGCCGTGGACCGAGAGTGCATAATTCGTAGCGGCCAGAATGTCCTCCAGGGTGTCCAGGAGGGTGCCGTCCAGATCAAATAAAATTCCGATTTTCATAGACTTCTCCGATTTTTCAGTACCCGGATATCCTCGCCCACAAAAATGAGCTGCTGGAAGCTGCCCTGGAGCCGGGAGGCAATCTGGGGGGAGTACCGGCGGCCCAGCTCCTCCACATTCAGGTTTGTGGAGATGACCATGGGCTTTCCGGCCAGAATCCGGTCGTTCAAAAGACTGTAGAGGGCCGCCGTGGTGAACTGGCCGGGCATCTCCGTGCCCAGGTCGTCCAGAATCAGCAGATCGCAGTCCGTGAATTTGGCGGCCTCCCGGCGGGCATCCTCACTGGGGCTGAATTTTGCCTGCTCCAGCTTCGTGAACAGGTGGGAGGCGGTTTCATAAATCACGCTGTAGCCCCGGTCGGCGGCAGCCCGGGCCACGCAGGCAGAAAGGAAGGTCTTTCCCAGGCCCGTGCCTCCGATGAACAGAAGGTTCCCGGAATTGGTGGTAAAGGTCGAGGCGTAGCGGCGGCAATTCTGCAGGGTTTTGTCCATGATTTCCCGGGGGCTACTTCCGAATTTGGGGTCATAGCGGTCGGGGTAGTAGTCAAGCCGGAACTGATTGAAGGTCTCGTGGCTTCCCGAGAGAATGGAGACCTCCTTTTTCTGCTCCTGACGGCACAGCTCCCGGAGGCACTCGCACATGGACGTGCCTACATAGCCGCTTCCGCCGCAGATACTGCACACGGGGCTGTCGTCCAGGTAGCCTTCCTCGAAGTTCTCCGCAGCCAGGCGCATCCGCTCCTGCTGAAGCGCCAGATTGTGCAGACGAATGCTCTCCATGGCCTCCCGGCCGTCGGTGCCCTGGAGAAAGGCCGCCTGGGCTGCCTGGGCCATGGTCCGCCGGAGCTCCATGTCGATCTCCCGAATCCGGGGCACCCGGGCATAGGCCACGGCCAGGTGCTGGCGGTTTTCGGATTCCCGGTCTTCTTTGGCCTGGGCCAGCCGGGCCCGGGCCCGGCGTACCACTTCTGTGCTGTATGCCACTTGTTATCCCTCCTGCAATAGTTTCGCAATGGCGTCCAGCTCTGCCTGGCCCAGCTCTCCGGACGCACCCTTGGGAACGCCGGCCTTCCGGTCTCCCGTGCGGACTTCCTCTGGGGTCCGCAGACCTTGCTCGTGCCAGCGCTGCAAAATTTTGTTCATGTAGGCCCAGTTGAGGCCTCCGGTATTCAGACAGGTCCGCTCGTAGGCCAGGGCGTACAGCTCTTCCTCCATGCCCATGTCCAGCCAGCTCTGGGCGTAGCGCTCCTCGGCGGGGGTGAGGTTCCGGCCGTGAATCTGCAGGGTGTTCATGAGCCGGGACAGCCGGGACGCCCGGACGTTCTGGGTGCGGATGTAGGCGGCGGCCTCTTCCACGGTGTCGATGCCCTTTTCCGCCCAGGCGTAGGCCTCCTTCTCAATGGTGCGAAGAGAGGGATTGCGAAGGCTGCCCTTCTGGCGGGCCCGGTCCTTGCAGTAGCACACCAGTACGGAAATCACATCGGCGGGAAGCCCCAGGTACCGGACAAAGCCCAGAAGGATTTTCAGCTCCTCGGTGTTCAGGCTCCGGCCCAGAAGCCGCTGGATTTCCCCGTAGAGGCTCTGGAAGGAATTTTCATGTTCCATGGCCTCCATGACGTCCTGCTCGGAGTAGGCGGGGCGCTCTCCGGGGGCAAAGCTGCCGGGGCGGTCCTGGGAGATGAGCCCCAGCTGGCGCAGGGTTGCCCCGGCGCAGCCTAAGCGGGAGGCGTTCATCTGCAAATCCTCTCCGGCGTCTTTCAGGGGGTTTCCGCTTTTTAAGTAGAGATAGAGAAGCGCCGCGTCGGGACTGGCGGCGCCAAGGAGACGTTTTACGTCGCCCTGGGAAAGCTTAATGGATTCACTGAGCATGGGATGTCCTCGCAAATTTCGCTGTTTTTCTCATTATAGCACAACTTCCGCCCCAGGACAACGGCGAACCCCAGGAGAATTTCGGAAAAAACGGAAATCATTTTCACGCGGCGTGAGAAGCGGCCCGAAAAAAGCGCCGCCGGAATGTTCCGGCGGCGCTGGGGCAAAGTTATCAGGACAGCACCATCTTGTCGCTGACTTCATCGGAGCCGGAGGCTTCGCTGAAGAGGTCCAGCAGGTGCTCCACGGTGAGCTTTTTCTTCTCCTCCCCGGCCACGTCCACCAGGATGTGGCCCTCGTACATCATAATGAGACGGTTGCCGTAGTTGATGGCGTCGCGCATATTGTGGGTAATCATCAGGGTGGTCAGATGGCTCTTTTCCACAATGCGCTGGGTGGCGGAGAGGACCTTAGCGGCGGTTTTGGGGTCCAGGGCGGCGGTGTGCTCGTCCAGAAGCAGGAGCTTCGGCTGCTGCAGGGTGGCCATGAGCAGGGTCAGAGCCTGACGCTGGCCGCCGGAGAGCAGACCCACCTTGGCGGTGAGGCGGTTCTCTAACCCTAAGTCCAGGATTTTCAGCTGTTCCCGGTAGTTTTCCCGGTCGGCCTTGGTGATGCCGGGGACCAGGGTCCGGCTTTGCCCCCGGCGGGCAGCCAGGGCCAGATTCTCTTCGATCTGCATGGTGGCGGCGGTGCCCATCATGGGGTCCTGGAACACCCGGCCAATGTACTTGGCCCGCTTGTACTCAGGCAGGTTCGTCACATCCACGCCGCCGATGGTGATTTTTCCCGAATCTACCGGGAAGACGCCGGCAATGGCGTTGAGCATGGTGGACTTTCCCGCGCCGTTGCCGCCGATGACGGTGACGAAATCCCCCTCGTTCATGGTGAGGTTCAGGCACTGCAGTGCCACCTTTTCGTTGACGGTGCCGGGATTGAAGGTTTTCCAGACGTTTTCAATTTTAAGCATGGCGAGCCTCCTTGGGTTTTCTACGGGAGGCCGTCTCCCGCCAGTAGGGCACTGCCAGGAACAGGGCCACAATGAGGGCGGAGATCAGCTTCATGTAGTTGGTGTTGATTTTCAGGGTGCTGATGACGAACTGGATGACCAGATAGTAGACAATGGCGCCCAGGGAAACGGCCAGCAGTTTCAGGGCAAAGTTGTGGAAAATCTTGCTGAAAAGGCCCTCGCCGATGATGATGGCGGCAAGGCCGATGACAATGGCGCCCCGGCCCATGTTGATGTCGGCGTAGCCGTTGTACTGGCTCAGCATGGCGGCGGACAGGGCCACCAGGCCGTTGGAAATGGCAAGGCCAAGGACCTTGTTGAAATTGGTGTTGATGCCCTGGGCCCGGGCCATATGGGCGTTGGCGCCGGTGGCCCGGATGGAGCAGCCCAGCTCCGTGCCGAAGAACCAGTACAGAACGGCGATGGTGAGAACCGTGGCAACGCCCACCACGAAGATGGGGTGCTGAATAAAGGACCGGGTGCCCTTCTGGACGTCCTGGAGATACCGCAGGGACACCAGAAGCTTGTAGTTATTGACGTTCAGGGCGATGTTGGCCTTCATGTCCATAATGGCGAGATTCACGGACCAGAGGCCCAGCTGGGTCAGAATGCCGGACAGAATGGCGGGGATGCCGCACTTGGTGTGGAAAAAACCCGTAGCCAGGCCCGTCAATAGTCCCGCCAGGGCGGCACAGAGCATGGCGACCCAGACGCTGTATCCGGCGGTGACCATAACCACGCAGACCGCGCCGCCGGTTGCAAAGGAGCCGTCCACGGTCAGGTCAGCGATGTCCAGAAGCTTATAGGTGATGTAGACGCCGATGGCCATGATGCCCCAGATGAGACCCTGGGAAACTGCACCGGGCAGGGCGCTCCAGAAATTTGCCATAAAGAAAAATCCTCCATGTGGGAAATTAGAAACATTTACTGTAGGGGAGGGATTTATCCCTCCTCTCAGACTGTCGAAAAACCCCTTGCGGGCTTTTCCGACAAACTTTGGCAGCCTGCTGCGTGCATAATTTGTCCCCCAGTGGGGGACAAATTCCACACTTGCAGTCTGAGATGTGTTTTCTGCCAGGTACACGCCCCGGCAGAAAACGGATTGGACTCTATTTGCCGCCAATGGCGGCAAACTCTGCGAGGCTTTTTTGACAAGCTGAGGGGAGAAGTTGATCCCTCCTCTGCATTATGCCAGGAATGGGAAAAGACACGCCGAGGCGAGGCGGCGTTTGCCGTCTCGCCCGGTGATGCACTTGTGGAAAGATCAGGCGATGGGCTCGTAGCCGGGAAGCGGCGTGATGCCCAGGGCCTCGCAGTTGGCGGCGCAGTATTTGGGGGTCTGCTTGTCCACATAGCCGATGGGCATGGTGGAAATGTCAGCCTCACCCTTTAGAATCTGTGCGGCCATTTCCGCGGTCTTGACGCCCAGGTCGTAGTAGTTGATGGACAGGGTGGCAATGCCGCAGCCCTTGCAGATGCCCTCTTCACCGGCAATGACGGGGACTCCCGCAGGCTGGCAGATATTGTTGACGGTCTCTGCGTAGCTGGCAACGGTGTTGTCCGTGGGGACGTAAATGACGTCGGAGTTGTCAGCGGCGGTCTGGGCCACGGAGGCCATGTCGTTGGAGTCGGAGAAGGGGTACTGGGTGCAGGTAAGGCCCATCTCTTCCAGGTACTTCTGGACCGTATCCACCTGGTACTGGGAATTGGACTCGGCGGAGCAGTACAGAAGACCCACGGTCTTGGCGTCGGGGCACCAGTCCTTCACCATTTTGGCCTGGAGGTCCAGAGGCGCCAGGTCGGAGGTGCCGGAGATGTTGCCGCCTACGGTGCCGTTAAAGTTTTCAATGCCCATGGCCACGCCGTACTCGGTGATGGAGGTGCCCAGAATGGGGATGTCTCCCGTGGCGGCAGCGGCGGCCTGAAGGGCCGGGGTGGCGTTTGCCAGAATCAGGTCCACGTTGGCGGAGACAAAGGCGTTGGCAATGGTTGCACAGGCGTTCTGGTCGTTGGAGGCGTTCTGGAGGTCAAAGGTCACGTTGTCTGCGCCCAGAAGCTCCGTAAGCTTGTCCATGAATCCCTGGGTAGCGGCATCCAGGGCCGGGTGCTGGACCAGCTGGCAGATACCCACGGTGAATTTTCCATCCTCAGCGGGGGCGCTTTCTGCGCCGCAGGCGGCCAGGGCCAGGACCATTGCCATAGCCAGGACCAGGGAAAGCATCTTTTTCATAGTCTCTTCTCTCCTTCTGAATTTGTGTTCCGTGCACACTTGTGCGCGTGCGGAGAACTAATGTTCCCCTACTATAACACTGATTTTTGGGTACGTCAACTAAAAAATCACAATTTCTCAAGAGAGGTGAAGAATCGGCTCCAAAATGCGGCCCGACTGTGAAAAAGCACCGAAAACGCCGCAGATCAAAGCCTCCGGCAGGCGGCTGCCAGCTCCCGCAGGGTGCTGCAGGGAATCATGGGCACCAGCTCTCCGGTGGCCTGGATGGTCCTTACATACTGCCAGTTCTTTTCCGGAATGGGGTTGAGGAAAATGACCCGCCCTGCCAGACGCTTTGCCTCTGCAAGGGCCTCCATGGCCCGGGGGAAGTCAATGGTTTTCGTGTCCGACAGGATGAGCAGGGTGCTTCCGGCGGTGAGCACCGGCGGGCGCAGGCTGCAAAGCTCCTGGAGAGCCGTGCCCAGGTCCGTGCCCCGGCCGTAAATGCCGGTTTCCTTGACGTAAGAGCGGAAACGGTCCATATTCTGCAGCTGAAAGGCGTCGGCCTCCACCATGGTCTCGGAAAAGAGAAAGGTTCGGGAACTGTCCGCCGCCTCCCCCAGGCTTTGGATAAACCGCAGGGCAAATTCCGAAAACTGGACCATGGACCCGGACACGTCGCAGAGCATAACCAGGTGCTTGCGCCGCCGGGGCTTCCGGCGGAACTTGAGACGATGGAGGCTTCCTCCTGTCTCCAGGCCCTTGCGGATGGTCCGGCGGAAGTCCAGTTTTCCTCCGTGGCCTCCGGAGCGGCGCTTTGCGGCCAGCTCACCGTTGATCTGCCGGGCCACGGCCTGAATCAGCTCGATGGCCTTGGGGATTTCCGTGTCCCGGAAGTCGGAGATGTCCCGGTAGAGGATGCCGATGTCCGGGTCCGCCGCCTCGCCTCCCAGCCCGGCGTTTTCCAGGAGCATCTGCTGCTCCAGCAGGGTCCGGGTGAAGACGGAATGGATAAATTCGCTGTATAGCTTGGGGTTCCGCTCGGCGCTGCCCCGGTACTTGTCCATGAAGTTCCGCAGACGCTGACGGGCTTCCTCCGGCATGGCGGCGTAGGTTTCCCGCTGCTTTTCGCTCAGGTCCATGGGCTTGCCGGCCAGCTGCAGCTCCTCCTGAGCCTGACGGCGGTTTTCTTCCAGCTCCTGTTCCCGCTGGGCCTGTTCCTGGGCCTGCTTCCGCATGGCCTCCTCCGACAGGAAAAAGGCGTCAAAGCAGCGGTCAAAGGCAATCTGTTCTTCCCGGCTCTTGGCGTAGACCGTCCGCAGTGCGGTTTTCACCGCCTTCCGGTCTCCCATGCCAAGCTCCGTGAGCAGCTTCGCCGCGTCCTCGGTTTCCTTGGGGCTGAGGGCCAGGCCCTCCAGCCGCAGCATTCTGGAAAAGGCCGTGAGCTTTTCCAGATAGACCTTGGGGTCATCCATGGCAGTGGCCCTCGCAGGGGTGGCTTTCTTCTCCGCAGGTCCCGCAGCAGGCTTTCCGGCTCAGGTCTTCGCAGTCCAGACCTGCCAGGTCCTCGTTGTTTTTGAGGACAAATCCCGCAGTCTGCCGAAGGGCGTCGGGAGTCAGCTCCCGCTTGCCCAGGGCGTCCAGAGCCGCGGCCCAGTCCAGGGTCTCGGCGATGGAGGGCTTTTTGAGAATGGTGTCGCTGTCCCGCAGGGCGTGAACCGCCAGGGCAACCTGGCCCGCCAGACGGTCGTCGATGTGGGGAAGCTTCACCCGGAGAATGGCAAGCTCCTTTTCCACATCGGGATATTCCATATATAGATAGGCGCAGCGGCGGCGCAGGGCCTCGCTGAGGGGCCGGGCCCGGTTGGAGGTCAGCACCACAAAGGGAACGGTCTTTGCCCGGACGGTGCCCAGCTCCGGAATGGAGATCTGCATCTCCGAGAGAAGCTCCAGAAGAAAGGCCTCGAATTCCTCGTCGGACTTGTCGATTTCGTCAATCAGCAGCACCACGGGCTTTTCGGACCGGATGGACTTCAAAAGGGGCCGCTCCAGAAGATACGCCTCTCCGAAGAGGCTGCTTTCCTCCTTGCCCAGCTGAATGGCAAGAAGCTGCTTCTGATAGTTCCACTCGTAGAGTGCCTTGCTCTCGTCCAGGCCCTCATAGCACTGGAGCCGCACCAGGTCCCGGTCCAGGACCGATGCCATAACCTTGGCGATTTCCGTCTTGCCTACGCCGGCGGCGCCCTCAATGAGCAGGGGCCGGCCCAGCTGCAGGGCAACGTACAAAGTGGTGGCCAGGGTGTCGTCGTAGACATACCCCGCCTGGGTCATTTTTGCTTTCATTTCGTTGATATTCATGGCGATACCTCCCATTTTCTTATATTATAGCATAGGCCCGGGAAAATAGAAAGAACATATTATTGGCAGGGAAATGTATAAAAATTCGGTATAACGGAATCCGGAGAAAACCCTTCCGCCCAAGAGGCACGTTCCCTTCAAATACCGTGACGGCTGTGAATTTCTGCATATATTTTTCCGATATCTGCATAAAAACAGAGGGATTTTATGCAATATGACGTAAAAACACAGACGTGGGCCCATGTTCCCGGCAAAGCCGCCGAAATCTTCTTTTTGGGTGGCGAACGGTTGACAACTGTCCGCGGCGGGAGTATAATCCTTGTATGAATTCTCAAACACACTGAATATTATTCATTCGGAGGCAAAGATCATGAGCAAGCAGACCATTAAGAAAATCGTCCTGGCCTATTCCGGCGGCCTGGATACGTCCATTATCATCCCCTGGCTGAAGGAACACTATGACAACCCGGAAATCATCGCCGTGGCGGGCAATGTGGGCCAGATGGACGAGCTGGAAGGCCTTGAGGAAAAGGCCATTGCCACGGGAGCCAGCAAGCTCATTGTGGCGGACCTCATTGACGAAATGGTGGACGAGGTCATCATCCCCTCTCTCAAAATGGGGGCAAAATACGAGACCTACCTTCTGGGCACCGCCTTTGCCAGACCTGTAATCGGCAAGAAGCTGGCGGAGATCGCCCTGGCAGAAGGGGCCGACGCCATTGCCCACGGCGCCACAGGCAAGGGCAACGACCAGGTGCGTTTTGAACTGGCCATCAAGCGGTTCGCCCCCAACATGAAAATCATCGCCCCCTGGCGGGAGTGGGATATCAAGTCCCGGGACGAGGAAATTGACTACGCCGAGGCCCACAACGTGCCCCTGAAAATCAGCCGGGAGACCAGCTACTCCAAGGACAAGAACCTCTGGCACCTGAGCCACGAAGGCCTGGACCTGGAGGACCCCTCCAACGAGCCGGATTACGACAAGCCCGGCTTCCTGGAAATGGGCGTGTCCCCCGCCATGGCCCCCGACGCTCCCACTTATGTGACGTTGGACTTTGAGCAGGGCGCCCCGGTGGCCATTGACGGCGAGAAGATGAAGGCTTCCAAAATCATTGAAAAGCTCAACGCCCTGGGCGGCGCCAACGGCATCGGCATCATCGACATTGTGGAAAACCGTCTGGTGGGTATGAAGGACCGGGGCGTCTACGAGACTCCCGGCGGCACCATCCTCTACTTTGCCCATCAGCAGCTGGAAATGCTCACGGTGGACAAGGACACCATGCACCTGAAGCAGAAGCTGGCCGTGGATTATGCGGACCTCATCTACAACGGCAAGTGGTACTCTCCCCTCCAGGAGGCCCTGACGGCCTTTGCCAACAAGGCCAACGAGTACGTCACCGGCACGGTGAAGCTGAAGCTCTACAAAGGCAACATCATCCCCGCAGGCACCACCTCTCCCTACTCTCTCTACTCCGAGAATCTGGTGACCTTCGGCGAAAGCGACTACGACCAGGCCCAGGCCGCAGGCTTCATCAACCTCTGGGGCCTGCCCACCAAGGTCCAGGCCCTGCGGGAACAGGGAAAACTGTAATCCGAACAATTTCTGCATGGGAGGGGCTTGCCCCTCCCGTCTTATAAAAGGGGAAATCACTATGGCAAAGCTGTGGGCCGGACGGACATCCGGCGATGTGGACGCAATTGCGGACGACTTCAATTCCTCCATCTCCTTCGACAGCCGGATGTACGCCCAGGATATCACAGGCTCCATGGCCCATGCCGCCATGCTGGGAGCCAAGGGCATTATCAAAAAGGCCGAGGCCGAGACCCTGATTGAAGGCCTCCAGGGGATTCTGGATGACCTGAATTCCGGGGCGCTCTCCTTCGACATGACCTGTGAGGATATCCATATGTTTGTGGAGCAGGTTCTGACGGACCGTCTGGGAGACGTGGGAAAAAAGCTCCACACCGCCCGTTCCCGGAACGACCAGGTGGCCCTGGACCTGCGGATGTATCTCCGCTCCGAGATTGACGCCATGGTGCCGCTGATTCAGGCGCTTCTGGGCGCCATTGCAGAACAGGCGGAAGCCAACAAAACCGTCATTATGCCGGGCTACACCCATTTGCAGCGGGCCCAGCCCATTCTCTTCTCCCACCACATCCTGGCCTATGCCATGATGCTCCAGCGGGATTTGGAACGGCTTTCGGACTGCCGCCGCCGGATGAATGTGAGCCCCATCGGCTGCTGCGCCCTGGCGGGAACCACCTACGATACGGACCGGAACTTCGAGGCGGAGAAGCTGGGCTTTGACGGCATCGTGAGAAACTCCATTGACGGAGTCTCGGACCGGGATTTCTGCCTGGAGCTTCTGGGGGACCTGGCAACCCTTATGATGCACCTGAGCCGGTTTTCCGAGGAGCTCATCCTCTGGTCCAGCTGGGAGTTCCGGTTTATCTCCCTTTCCGATGCCTATACCACCGGCTCCTCCATTATGCCCCAGAAGAAAAACCCCGACATGGCGGAGCTGGTCCGGGGCAAGACGGGCCGGGTCTACGGGGACCTGATGGCCCTGCTCACCACCCTCAAGGGCCTGCCCCTGGCCTACAACAAGGATATGCAGGAGGACAAGGAGGCGGTGTTCGACGCGGTGGACACGGTGAAGCAGTGCCTTGGGGTGTTCGCCCCCATGGTAAAAACCATGACCGTGAAGGCGGAGAACATGAGCAAGGCCGCCCAGGAAGGGTTCATCAATGCCACGGACCTGGCGGACTACCTGGTGAAAAAGGGCCTGCCCTTCCGCAGCGCCTATAAAATCTCCGGCAGAATCGTGGCAGCCTGCATCGAACAGGGCTGTGTCCTGGAGGAAATGCCCCTTTCCCAGTATAAAACCTTCTCCGACTGCTTTGAAGAGGACCTGTACGACGCCATCAGCCTCAGAACCTGTGTGGAAAAGCGCATCTCCGAAGGCGGCACCAGCCTGTCTTCCGTAGAAAAGCAGATCGCCTGGGTGAAGCAGTTTCTCTAAAAAAACAGGAAGCGGTGTGCAGTTCAAGTGCAGCCGCTTCCTGTTTTTTATAGCCCGGGGCGACGTGCCCCGGATTCCCTTGGTTTTTTCTGCATCCGGTGCTATGCTGGTTCCGAAATTGACTGGGAGGGAATGTTATGGAAACCTACGCGGCTCTTTTGATACCTGCCCTGCTGGCGGTGGTGCTGATTCGGGCGCTGATACTGCCCATTCGCCTGGGGCTGAAAATCGCGGCCTATTCCGCCTGCGGCTTTGCCTGCCTGTGGCTTCTGAATCTCACGGCCCCCTTTACGGGGGTGTCGCTGCCGGTGAACGCCGTGACGGTTCTGGTGGCCGGGTTTCTGGGCCTGCCTGGAATCGGCGTCATGGCGCTGCTTGCGGTGCTGTAGAAAAATAGCTGAGGGGAGGGCCGAAGCCCTCCCCTTATATTTATGGGCGTTTTTTATTTCTCCAGATGCACATTCAGATGGGGATATGTCATTTCAATCCCCTGATCGTCGAAAATCTGCTTGACCCGCTGCATGACGGCGAAGTGGACGTCCCAATAGTCCGCGGTTTTCACCCAGACCCGGAGACTGTAGGAAATGGCGCTGTCGCCGTAGGCCGTGACCACGGCCTGGGGCGCGGGCTCCAGAAGGACGCTGTCCACGGTGCCGGCCAGAGCCAGGGCGTCGATGACCTTCTGGGTGGGGGCGTCGTAGGATGCGGACACGTCAATGGACACCCGTCTGGTCTCGGCGGCGGAGTAGTTCACGATCTGGGCGGCGGTGACGTTGGAGTTCGGGATGCACACCATCTTGTTGTCCGGGGTGGAGAGCATGGTGTAGGTCATGTTGATTTCGGTGACGGTGCCGGACTGGTTTGCGATTTCCACATAATCACCGGACCGGAAGGGATGGGTGTAGAGGATGATAAAGCCTCCGATGACGTTGGCCACCATATTTTGGAGGGCCAGGGAAAGGGCCAGGGTCAGGACGCTGGCCAGAGCCACCACGCCGGTGACGTCAATGCCCAGAGCCGAAGCAACGGACAGGCCCAGAATGAGATACAGCCCCGCCCGGATGAGGGAGGTAATGAGACTGTGGGCGGCTTTTTCCAGCTTGGACCGTTCCAAAGCCTTTCGCACCACCGTCATAATGAGCCGCACGGCGAGATAACCCGCCGCGGCAAGAATCACCGCCGAGCCCAGGTGCCGGACAATGGGATTTTGCAGAATTTCTTTGATATCCATAAGCATTTCTCCTGTTTTTTCTTCATTATAACCCCGGAGGGCCCAAATGGCAACCCCGCACAGGGCCATCTTAAACTACTTTTAAGAAAAAAACCTCTTTTTTCTTAAGGATATTGGTGTTATAATAAGCCTACTTAAAGAGAGAAAGTGTGAGAAAAAATGTATAACGTCCTTATCTGTGACGATCAGCCGGACATCGTCAACGCTCTGAAAATCTATCTGACTCCCGAGGGCTACAACCTGTTTGAAGCCTATACCGGCCAGGAGGCCCTGGATGTGGTGCGGAAGAACGACATCCATCTCATTCTTCTGGACGTCATGATGCCCGTCATGGACGGCCTGGCCGCCACGGCAAAAATCCGGGAGATCTCAAACGCCCCCATCATTCTGCTGACGGCCAAATCCGAAACGGAGGACAAGGTCCTGGGCCTGAACGTGGGAGCCGACGACTATATCACAAAGCCCTTTGAGCCTGTGGAGGTCCTGGCCCGGGTCCGGGCCATGCTGCGGCGGTACAGCCGCCTGGGCAGCCAGCCTGCCGCCGCAGGAATCATCACCATCGGCGGCGTGACTCTGGACGACCGAACCAAGTCCGTCACGGTGGAAGGCACCGAGGTGCCTCTGACCCCCACGGAGTATGCCATCCTTCACCTGCTCATGGCGAACCCCGGCAAGGTATTTTCCACCAAACTCCTGTATGAATCCGTGTGGCAGGAGGCGGCACTGGGAAGCGAAGGCGCCGTGGCGGTGCACATCCGCCATCTCCGGGAGAAGATTGAAATCACCCCCTCGGACCCCCGTTACCTGAAGGTGGTCTGGGGCCAGGGCTATAAAATGGAGGACGTCAAATGAAATACAACATTGCTATAAAATTCATCGCCATCGCCCTCTGCGCTGCGGCCCTGCTGGGTATGGTGGTCAGCGGCGGCGGCATCTTCGTTCTCATGGAGATGAACCTCTATAATAAGACCGTGGATGAGGTTGTGGAGGAGAGGAACCAGATTGACGGAGAAAACTTCGCCCGGGAGCTGGCGCTGTCCTACGCCAGCCGGGAGCTTGGAGGCTGTCCCCAGGATATGGTGGATAACTTCGCAAGTACATCCTGGTTCTACGGCAATTACAATGACCAATACTGGGGCTATGCTCTGAAGGATGCCGAAGGCAATGTGCTGGAATCCCAGAATGCCGAGGTTGAGGGCGCCGCTGCCTATACCTTCCCGGTGTCGGGCCAGTACCGGTACCTGGTGAACATCCGCCCGAAAAGCGAGGACCCCAGCGCCGGGATGATGGACCTGGAGCCCGGAGGAACCTATGACTATATTCCCGCCGAGGGCGCCAATGTGGCAAGCCTGTCCATAACATATATGGACGGCAGCACCACAAACGTGAACTACCGCGAGAGCCTGGGCTTTATCTACCATCGGGACGACGGCAGCGTGGGCTTCTGGAGCACCCAGGGTGAGCTTCCCTACGATCAGTTGGGGGATGTGTCCTCCGTGACCTTCCTGGACCGAAATGGAGACGTGCTCTACGCCGCCTCCCAGGAAGATGAGGCTGTGGGCACCTTCTACCTGGACAACAACGGCCGGGTGGCCTTCCGGTCCGCAGGGGGGACCGCTCTGCTCACTGAGGGAACCCCTGTCTACGATGCTCTGTTCCTGGACGAAAACGGGGAGGAAGTGGAGCACCTCGTGGGCAGCAGCCTGCCTCTGGGCAATGCGGTGTTTGATGAAAACGGGGAGCTGTGCTTCCGGCTGGCCATGGAGCCCTCCTCTTTAAGTACCCAAAGTGCCCGCCTCATGGGCATCCTGCTGAAAGACAAGGACGGGGAGCTGATCTACGAGGGCCCCGCCCCCCAGGACGGCGGCCAGGGTTTCCTGGCAAATGACCAGGGGGAACTGGTATTCTTCTCCTCTCTGGATGCCGAAGGTGTCACCGTGGAAGTCAAAGAGGCTGCGGAAGCTGCCTGGCAGGCGGCGGAGGCCGCCCGGATTGCCGCGGAAGAGGAAGAGGCACGCCGGGCCGCGGAGGAAGCTGAGGAAAATGAGGACGGCGAAGAGACCGACGAAACCTCCGAAAACAGCGATGAACATTCCGAAGAGACCCAGGATGTAACCTCAGAGGAGGAAACCGAAGCCGAGAGCGCAGAGGCCGAAACCCAGGCTGAAAACGCAGAAGGCGAGGAAGACAAAGCCGAGGATGGAGAAACCGAGCAAACCCCCGACGCTGCCGAAGTAACGGAAGAGACCGCGGCCCCCACGGAGGAGACTGCCGCCGAAACCACGGCGGAAACCGAGGCCCCGGAGCAGACCCAGGCCACGGAAGACGACTATGTCATGGACCCCATGCTCACCACCATCATTGCCGGCAAGCCCCTCAGCGAATACGGCGTGGAGCACATGGACTATTGGGATTCCGAGACCTCCCAAAATATGCGGGCCACCTATGTCTACGTTCCCCTGCCGGAATACACCGTGGAGCTGTACATCGCTCCCAACGCCCAGCGGGATGCCCAGATGTATTCTCTGCTGCGGGTTCTGCGGAACTTCCGCAACGACCTGTTCCTGGCCCTGGGCGTCAGCGCCCTGGCCTTTGCCGTGACGGCGGTGTATCTGTGCTGTGCCGCCGGACACAAGCCCAAGGTGGAGGAAGTGAAGGTCGGAGGCCTGAACCTCCTGCCCCTGGACCTGTACCTTGGCCTGGTGGGCCTGGGCGGTACGGGCACCGTGGCTATCTGCATAGAAGGACTCGGATTCTGGATGCGGGACAATGTGTTCTATGGAGGCATTCTCCTGCTGGGCCTTGGATATGTGATGAGCCTGCTCATCGTGGGCTTCCTGTTTGCCCTGGTGGCCCAGTGCAAGGTACCGGGTTACTACTGGATTAAAAACACCCTTTGCGGCCGGATTCTGATGCTGGGCGTGAAGATCCTGGCCTGGTTCTGGCATCTGGTCATGGGCCGTATTTTTCCGGCCATCGGCCGTATGATTCGGGGCGTGGGTCAGTTCCTGAAAAACACCCTGGACCGGGCCCTGAACCTGCTGCCGCTGACCTGGCAGTGGCTCCTGGCGGGGGCTGCACTGGTGCTCACGGCCTTCCTCTGCGGCATCAGTCAGAGCTTTGCAGGTTTCCTGCTGGCGCTGCTGCTCTGCGGAGCCCTGGTCTTCTATGGCGCCAAATGCTTCGGAACCCTGATGGAAAGCGCCCGCCGCATGAGCAAGGGCAACCTGAATACCAAAGTGGAAGACAAGAACATGGTGGGCAGCTTCAAGACCTTCGCAGAGGACCTGAATGCCCTGGCGGACGTGGCTGTGGTGGCGGCCCAGAAACAGCTCCGGTCCGAGCGCATGAAGACCGAGCTCATCACCAACGTCTCCCACGATATCAAGACCCCCCTTACCTCCATTATCAACTATGTGGACCTGCTGCAAATGCCCCACAGCCAGGAGGAGGAGCAGACCTATCTGGAAGTGCTGGCACGTCAGTCTCAGCGGCTAAAGAAGCTGATTGAGGACCTGATGGATATGTCCAAGGCCTCTACCGGAAATATGACGGTTGACATTATGGAGATTGACGCCGTGGAGGCCGTGAACCAGGCCCTGGGCGAGTTTGCCGGAAAGCTGGACGCCGCCATGCTGACTCCCATGTTCCGGCACACGGAACCCACCGTACCTATGATGGCGGACGGAAAGCTCACCTGGCGAGTGCTCAGCAATCTGCTGAGCAATGCCGTCAAGTATGCCCTCCCCGGCACCCGGCTGTACCTGGACCTCATGACCGCCGACGACAAGGTGGTGCTGTCCCTCAAGAACATCTCCAGAGAAGAGCTGAACGTTGACGCGGGAGAGCTTATGGAACGCTTCGTAAGAGGCGACGATTCCCGGAACACCGAAGGCAGCGGCCTGGGGCTGAACATCGCAAAGAGCCTGATGGAGCTGCAAAAGGGCGAGCTGGAACTGCTGGTAGATGGGGACCTCTTCAAAGTGACCCTGATCTTCCCCAAAGCATAAGGAGCTTTGCCTATGAAACAAATTTCCCTGATTCTGATTTTGGCCCTGCTGGTGACGCTGGCAGCCTGCGGGAAACAGGCCCCTGCCTTGCCCACGGAGCAGGAAACCGTCGCTCAGACCCTGCCGGAGGCGGAAACCTTCTCCGTGAAGCCCCAGACCCTGAAGGGCTATGCCCTGACGCCGGATGGAGATTCGGTGCCGGTGCAGCTGACCATGCAGGTGGAGGACGTCGGCAACACCCAGCCCCTTATCTTTGAAGGATACGGCCAGGTGCTGAAATTCGCAATTCAGTAATTTTTTACAGCAAAAAAGGAGAGGCGTCAGCCTCTCCTTTTAAACTGTCGAAAAACCCCTGCGGGCTTTTCCGACCAGCTTTTGCAGTCTGCTGCGCGCATAATTTGTCCCCCGATGGGGGACAAATTCCACACTTGCAGCCTGAGAAGTGTTTTCTGCCAGGTACACGCCCCGGCAGAAAACGGCTCAAACTTTATTTGCCGCCAACGGCGGCAAACTCTGCGAGGCTTTTTTGACAAGCTGAAAGGAGAGGCCTCGGCCTCTCCTTTCAGTTTATTTTGTTCAGGCCTCCGGTTTTCTGGGGGCCCGCTTTTTCTTGCGGTATTCGCCCCGGCGGTCGAACTTGGCCATGGCGGTGAAGTTAATGGCCAGGGTGGCGGCTACCGCCGCAATGGCCTCCCAGATCAGACAATTCAGGGCTTTCCAGACCATGTCCGTGACCTCCATGGACCCGAAGGACCCGGTGACCAGAAGCATGACAATGGTGAGCACAATGCCCGTGCCGCCCAGAACCAGTCCTGCCAGACGCTGGGTAAAGCGCCAGGCGTGGATGCTGCCCATGCCGAAATAGCACCGATAGCCAAAGTAGTAGTTGGCCTCCTTGGGGGCCAGAAACAGATACAGCAGGCCCAGAACCAGCAGGATCACCGGGCCGATCATTACCGCAAACCGACAAATCCCGGCCAGGTCCCCAAAGAGCTTTGAAAGGTCGGGAAGGAGCTTTGCCGGGTCAATGCCGTCCATAAGGGACTTGATGGATTCCACATTGAGTTCCTCCGTGGGGGCGGGGGCTGTGGTGGCGGTGGTGGTTAAAAACAGGGATAGGTTCATTATTTTTCCTCCAGGAATTTGCTGATCTCCCGCATAAAGCTGCTTGCATCCTGGAACCGATGGTAAATGGAGGCAAAGCGGATGTAGGCCACCTCGTCCAGGGTTTTGAGCTTCTCCATGACCATCTCGCCGATTTTATCGGAGGAAATCTCCCGTTCCAGGGTGTTCTGGATGGTCTGCTCAATCTCGGCGGCGATGCGGTCCAGATCGTTTACGTCTACCTTCCGTTTGTCGAAGGCCCGGATCATGGAGTTGAAGATCTTGTTGCGGTCGAAATTTTGCCGGGTGCCGTCCCGCTTTAAGACGATGATGGGCAGACTTTCCACCATCTCATAGGTGGTAAAGCGGCGCTGACAGTTCATGCACTCCCGACGCCTGCGGATGCTCAGGCCGTCCTCGCTGTGGCGGGAATCCACTACCTTGCTGTCCTGGTCACCGCAGAAGGGGCATTTCATAGACATTCCGCTCCTTTCCCTTTTTTGTCCAATTTCTCATGCTAGTATACCAAATTCTCCCCATCTTGTCCAGCTTTTTTTGGCAGTGGCAGCCCGGGTCTCCAGAAAAACCCCCTTGCCAAGATTCTTTCTTGGGGTTAGAATAAAGAAAACCCCGGCACAGCCGGGAAACAGGAGGTTATGATGAAGAAATCCTATCTTCTGGCCCTCTGGGGCGGAATGTTTGTTCTCTGTGCCGGACTGGGATTTGTGCCCGCTCCCACCGGGGCCGGGCGGGTCCTTTTGACCCTGCTGGCGGTGGCGTTTTTTGTGCCTCCGGCCCTTTTGCTGCGGACCGGAGACCGGGACACGGTGAAGCTGGTGCGGAATTTGGCTGCTATATCCCTGGGCGCTACGGGACTGCTGCTGGCGCTGAACTTTCTCACGGCCCTGGGTTCCGAGACCCTGGGAAATGTGCTCCATGGGATTCTCACCATCGTGTCCAGTCCCATGATCTGCAGCGGCTACTGGGCATTGAGTCTCTTTCTCTGGGCCTGCCTGCTCATGGGGAGCTTTAAAGTGCTGTCAAAACGGTAAACGGGGAGGGCATTTGCCCTCCTCAGAGGCTGTGGGAAAAGCCCGCTTTTCCTGCAAACTTTGGCAGCCTGCTGCGCGCATAATTTGTCCCCCTGGGGGACAAATTCCACACTTGCAGTCTGAGAAGTATTTTCCGCCAGGTACGCGCCCCGGCGGAAAATTTTTTGACTTTCTTTGCCGTCCCAGGCGGCAAACTCTGCGAGGCTTTTTTGACAAGCTGAGGGGAGGGCCTTGGCCCTCCCCATATGTTTTCAAAAACTGGAAGCTTTCTCTTCAATCTACCTTCTGATTAAAGGATGCGCTGTCGAAGGTGATTTTTACATGGTACTGAGGGACCTGGCCGTCGTTGAGCGCCTGAGAAATCTCCGAGAGAATGCTGTCGGTTTCGCCTCTCAGGTCGCTGGGGAGGCTTACATCGAAGAGCACATTCACATGGCGCTTGCCCTGGGTCATGCGAAAATCGTGGAGGTCCAGCCGGGGGTCCCTGGCTTTCAGAATGGCCCGGGCCCGCTTTTTCAGGGCGTTGAGCTCCGGGTCGTCCACGCAGACCGGGTCGTAGTGGATGACGAGATGTACATTGTGGCTTTTCAGGCACTCCCGTTCCATGGCGTCGATAAGCTCGTGGCACTCCAGCGGGTCCTCCCGGTAGTCCATCTCCACATGGAGGCTGGCGAAGCGCTGACCGGGGCCGTAGTCGTGGACCATAAGGTCATGATAGCCCAAAACCTTGGGCTGGGCCCCTATGTAGTCCACGATTTTTTTTGCCAGCTCCGGGCTGGCGTTTTCGCCCAGCAGGGGAGAGATGGTTTCCTTTGCCAGGTTCCAGCCGCTGTAGAGGATGAACACCGCCACGCACAGACCCATGTAGCCGTCCACCCGGACGTCGAAGATCGTCTCGATGATGGCGGCCAGAAGCACTGCGGAAGTGGTGATGCAGTCGTTCCGGCTGTCGTCGGAGGTGGCGAGCAATGTGGTGGAGTTGATTTTCCTGCCCAGGTTCCGGTTAAAGAGGCACATCCACAGCTTCACGGCAATGGAGGCAGCCAGCACCGCCGCCACCACGGGAGAGAACTCCACGGCGGTGGGGTGGAGAATTTTATCCACGGAGGTGTTCACCAGTTCCAGGCCGATGACCAGAATCAGCGCCGCCACCGCAAGGCCCGACAGGTACTCTGCCCGGGCATGGCCGTAGGGATGGTCCTCGTCCGCGGGCTTCTCGGAAATGCGGAAGCCGATGAGGGTCACAATGGACCCGGAGGCGTCGGAGAGGTTATTCAGGGCGTCGGCGGTGATGGATACGGAGCCCGAGAGAAGGCCCGCCAGGAGCTTTCCCAGGCACAGCGCCAGATTGCAGCAGATGCCGACAGCCCCGGACAGGGACCCGATGGCTGTGCGGACCCGGCTGTCCTCTAAATTTTCATGGTCTTTTACAAAGAGACGAACCAGAAGGTCTCCCATAATATTCCTCCAAACTCGGGAAAAACCCAACTTTTTCGTCTCTACTGTCAGTAGAACCGGGGATTCTACAGCTGGTAGAGGGAAAGCGGACATAATTTCCCGGAAATGGGGTGACTTTACCCCTAAAATATTGTATGCTATGGTGGCAATGAAACTTTCCACCATTATACTCCCGAGGAAAGCTTCTGTCTATCAAATTTTTCATTCGGAGCGTGAAAACCATGCCTTATCAAATCATTACCGATTCCGCCTGCGATTTTCCCACCCCCATGTATGAGCAGCTGAACCTCACCATGCTGCCGCTTACCATCACCTTTCGTGGGGTGTCTGCCGACGACCGAAACGACGACAGTCTGAAGGAGGTCTACGACGGCCTGCGAAACGGAGAAGTGGCAACCACCGCTGCCGTCAATCCCCAGAGCTGGGACGGCGCCATGCGGCCCCATCTCCAAAACGGGAAGGATGTTCTCGTCCTGGCCTTCTCCTCGGGCCTTTCCACCACCTACCAGTCTGCGGTCATTGCCGCCGAAGAACTGAAAGAGGAATTCCCGGAGCGGAAGATCATCGTGGTGGATACCCTCTGCGCCTCTCTGGGCCAGGGCCTGCTGGTGTGGTACGCCTGTAAGCTTCGGGACCAGGGAAAGAGCCTGGAGGAAGTGTCCGCCTGGGTGGAGGAGAATAAGTTTCATCTGTGCCACTGGTTCACCGTGGACGACTTAATGTACCTGAAGCGCGGCGGACGCATCAGCGCCGCCACTGCCGTGGTGGGCACCATGCTGCAGATCAAGCCCGTGCTCCACATGGACGACGAGGGACACCTGATCAACATGGCGAAGGCCCGGGGCCGCCGGGGGTCTTTGGACGCCCTGGTGAAGAAGCTCCAGGAGCTGGGAGCGGGCTACGACAATTCCACGGTTTTCCTGTCCCACGGCGACTGCCTGGAGGACGCCCGGTATGTGGAAAAGCAGCTCAAAGAAAAGTGCGGCGTGAAGGAAGTGGTCATCAGCTACGTAGGCGCCGTCATCGGCTCCCACTCGGGCCCCGGCACCGTGGCTCTGTTCTTCCTGGGAGAGCACCGCTGAATCCATAGGAAAAGTGTTTGGGGAGGGTGAAAACCCTCCCCGTTTTTTCTGGGTTATTCTGCGGTGACCGCCTGAATCTTTTCTGCAATTCTGCTTTTCACCAGTGCGGCAATCTCGGTGGTGGCAAGGTCCTTGTATTCCTCCCAGGGAATGGGCTTGAGGTAGTGAATCTGCACCGACACCGGGGCGCTTCCCTGCTGGTCCAGGACCTTGAAGCAGTCGATGAGGGCTATGGGCACAATGGGACATTTGCTCCGCAGGGCGCAGCGGAAGCTTCCGCTGTGGAAATCCACCATTTCGTTGCCCAGACGGCTTCTGGTGCCCTCGGGGAAAATGAGATAGGCCCGGCCGCTTTTTACCTCTGTGGTCACCTGCTGAATGACTGTCAGGCTCTGGCGCACGTCCTCCCGGTCCATGGCAAAGGACTTGGTGCACCGGGCCACCTGGTGGATAAAGGGGATGTTATACAGCTCCTTTTTCATGACAACGCCCAAAGGCCGCTGGCAGGTAGCCACCACAGCCAGGGGGTCGAACATACCCTGGTGGTTGCCGTAGAGCATGAAGCCTCCCTCCTTTGGGAGGTTTTCCTGGCCGGAGGAGAGAATGTGAATATTCCCCGACCGGATGCCCCGGAGAAGAATGTCCCGGATAAAGCCGTACATCTCCTTTTCCTCGTATTTTTCGGGGTGCTTTGCATAGCGGCAGAGCTTTCCCCAGGCGCCGGGGACCAAAAACGTATTTTTCAGGACCATGGTCACAATACGGTTCATACGCTATCCTCACTTTATCTGGATTGCCCCCATTTTACCATAGGGGAGCGTGTTTTGCAACCGTCTGGGGGACGCAACAAATTATTCACAGAACCTTCTTATTTTCGTCCCAAAGGGTTCTAAATTTCTTAAGCAATGGGGAGTATGTTATATTCAAATAAATAAATCACAGCATCCTGCCTCTCCTTTCCCTGCGGGAGCCGGCGGAATGCTTAGGAGGAACGATTATGAGCGACTACGAGAAACAAGACGGATTTTATTCCTACAACCATCAAACCCCCGGGGAAGGGTTTCCCCCTTATGAGGCGCCCAAGCCCAAGAAAAAAAGCGGCGCCGGAAAGATCATTGCCCTGGCCCTGTGCTTTTCCCTGATTGGCAGTGCCCTGGGCGCCGGAGGCGTCCTTCTGGGACAAGGAATTATGAATAAAAAGAGCGCGGTTCCCGGCGGCGAGGTCACGGCAATGCTGGAAGGTCTGCGGCAGAAAAGCGTGATCCAGACCGTCCAGGTGGATACCAGCAAGCTTCTGACCCCTGCGGAGGTCTACGCCGCCAACGCCGCCTCCACCGTGGGCATCACCACTTCCATTACCACCCAGAATTTCTGGGGCTTCCCCACCCAGGCCGCCGCAGCAGGCTCCGGCTTCATCATCTCTTCCGACGGCTATATCCTTACCAACTACCATGTTATTGAGGACTCGGACACCGTTACCGTTGCCATGTATGACGGCACCACCTACGACGCCAGAATCGTGGGCTACGATGAATCCAACGACATTGCGGTTCTGAAGGTGGATGCCGAGAATCTGACCCCTGTGGTGTTTGGAGACTCTGACGACCTGAACGTTGGCGACGACGTGGTCGCCATCGGCAACCCCTTGGGCGAGCTGACCTTCTCCCTGACCCGGGGCTCGGTCAGCGCCAAGGACCGTCAGGTGACCATGTCCGGCGGCCTTACCATGAACCTCATTCAGACCGACACCGCCATCAACTCCGGCAACTCCGGCGGCGCCCTCTTTAACCTCCATGGCGAGGTGGTCGGCGTGGTCAACGCCAAGTATTCCGGAAGTTCCAGCAGCGGCGCCACCATCGACAACATAGGCTTTGCCATTCCCATCAATACGGTCCGCCCCATTGTGGAGAGCATCATTGAAAAGGGCTATATCGCCAAGCCCTATATCGGCGTGAGCCTGACGGATGTGGGCCAGGATGCCACAATCTACGGCCTGCCTCAGGGCGCCGTCATTCGGGAAGTTGTGGAAGACAGCCCTGCGGAAAAAGCCGGTCTCCAGGTAGGCGATATCGTCACCCGGGCCAACGGCCAGGATATCACGGGAAGCAACGACCTGGTGAAGATTGTGAAAGCCATGAGCGCCGGAGACTCCCTGGACCTGACGGTCTATCGCAAGGGAGAGACCATGGAACTGACGCTCACCGTGGAGGAGCAAATTCAAAACGCCTTGGCCCAGGAGGAAATCAAGGAGCAAAGCGCCCAGCAGGGAATGGAAAACTTCCCGTTCTGGGGATTCATGAGATAACGCAATAACCAAAAACCCCGCCGCCTGAATTTTCAGGCGGCGGGGCTTTGCTGCAGGACGGAAGCATTACCGTATCCTTTGATTCTCCTGGCGGTCTGCCCAGCTTTTGTAATAGGTTTTTCCGCCCTCCTGGCTCAGAAACTTCCAGTAGGTTCTGGCGGCGGCCCAGTCTTCCCGGCCGGCGGCATCCTGGGCAAGAACCCGGGCAGCTTCCAGGCGGCGGAGCTTATAGGGGGCCTCCCGGGTCAGGTCCCGGAGCCATTCCCCCTCTACGGTTCCTCCCGTGAGGCTTCCCACCCAGGAGCGGTAAAGCCGAAGACTGCCCTCCAGGTTCTGAGACAGAGAGGTGTTTGTAAAGCGGGTTTCTTCAATGGTCTCTTCCAGAACGCCCATGGCGGCCCGGGCGGCTTCCAGGTCCCCTTTGCCCAGGGCATAGGCGGAGAGATTATTATAGTACAAACCTTTCAGAGCCTTGTCGGTTCCGAAGGAGCAGGGGGAGAGAACTGCCATTGCCCGGTCAAACTCCCCTGCGGCGGCATAGCCGTCGGCCAAGTACGCGCTGGCAATGACCTGATTGCGGCTGCCCGGCTTCAGTTTGCCGGGGACGGATCCATAGGCCAGCAGAAACGCTTTGGGGTCCAGCTCCATGTGCAGAAGTCCCAGATACCGGGTGTTCAGATGGCTGGATACCAGATTGCCCAGAATCCTGGCAGTGAGAAAGCCGATGGCCAGCATCAGGGCGGAGGCCAGAATCGGAACGAAAATGGGATAACTCCGGTCCAGGACCCAGATGAGCACCGCAATCAGCCCGGAAAGGGCCAAGACAGCCCAATATGCCAGCCTGCTCTGCCAAAATCCTCGAATCATCCCAAACGCCTCCCGGCAATTTTTTTGTCTATTATACATACTGGCTAAAGGCTTCGCAAGGGAAATCCTTCCGTTTGTGGATTTTCGACATTCAGCACAATTCTGTGAGACAATTGTTAACGCAATTTAGTTTCGATACCAAAGAAATGCTATTCCCTTTTTGAATTTCATCGGCTATAATAACGGTAATCGGAAGGAATATGGAAGCGGAACTATGAAAAATATCCAAAATCTATGGAAAGCGGAGGAACCTCGATGGTACGTATCACAGCGCTGATGGACAACAAACCTTCGGAAAACAAGGCCCTGTGCAATGAGCATGGCCTGTCCTATTTGGTGGAGGGCAGGGGAATCAGGTTCCTCTTTGACTGCGGCGCCGGCCCTCATCCCTGGGAGAATGCCCACCGCCTGGGCCTGGATGTGGGAAATCTGGACGCGGTGGTGCTCAGCCACAGCCACTACGACCACGCGGCGGGATATCGGGACCTCCTGGAAATGGGCGGCGGAAGCCCGCTGCTTTATACGGGAAAGCGGTTTTTCGAGCCGAAATTTGCCTATGACGGCACAAAATATACGGACCTCTCCGCGGGATTTGACCGGGCGTTTTTGGAAGCGCACCATGTCAGCCACCGGGAGGTGGCCGACGTGACGGAGCTGGCAAAAGGCGTCTACCTGCTCTCGGGCTTTCCCCGGAAGAACGAATTTGAGACCATCCCGGAACGGTTTGTCCGGCTGACGGACCAGGGATTTGTGCCGGATGATTTTGAAGATGAAATCTGCATTGCCCTGGATGTGGGGGGCAAGCTGGTGATTTTGGTGGGCTGCTCCCACCCCGGAATTCTGAATATGGTAGAGCACGTCCACAAAGTGCTGTCGCTGCCGGTTTACGGTGTTTTCGGCGGAACCCACCTGGTGGAGGCCGACGAGGCCCGGGTGTCCCGCACCGTTCGGCGGCTGCGGGAAATGGGACTGGAGATTCTGGGCCTGAGCCACTGCTCGGGAGAAGCGGCGGAATGCGCCATCTGCCGGGACCGGACCGTGAAAAGCTGCCACATGGGGTCGGGGGACTGCATCTTCCTGGACCTGGACTGAGGAAAGAACCATGCTTTTGGAATCCTTGGCAAAGGAGCTGGTCCGGGTCACCTCGGAGCTGGTGGGAGGCAGAACCATCAACATCATGAACACCGAGGGCTACATCATTGCATCCACAGAGCCGGAGCGAATCGGCACCTTCCATCAGGGTGCCCTGGAAGCGGTCCGGACCGGAAAAGCGGTGAACATACAGCGCAGTGAACTTGCCAACTACCCCGGCGCCAAAGAGGGGTGCAATATGTCACTGCGTCTGGATGCAAACAAGATAATGGAATCCGCCCTTCATGCTGCCCTGCCGGATACCGCCGTGGCCAAGGCCCTGGAAACGGCCCGCTTCGGCTCTGGACGTCTCGTCCTGGTAGCCGCAGGCAAGGCCGCCTGGCAGATGGCAAAGGCGGCGTCGGACAAATTGGAAGCGCGAATCGACTGCGGCGTGGTGATCACAAAATACGGTCACAGCATGGGCCCCATTGCGAAGCTTAGGATTTTCGAAGCCGGACACCCGGTGCCCGACGAAAATTCCTTCCGGGGCGCCCAGGCGGCCATTGACCTGGTCACGGGCCTTACGGAGCAGGATACGGTGCTGTTTCTCCTGTCCGGAGGCGGCTCCGCCCTGTTTGAAAAGCCTCTGATTCCGGAAGAGGACCTCAGCCGCCTGACCAAGGAACTTCTGGCCTGCGGCGCGGACATCGTGGAAATGAATACGGTGCGGAAGCGGTTTTCCGCGGTGAAAGGCGGAAAGTTTGGGGCCCTTTGCGCCCCGGCCCGGGTCTTTGCCGTGGTGCTTTCGGACATCATCGGCGACCCCCTGGACATGATTGCCTCGGGACCTGCTTACCCGGACTCTTCTACCAGTGCCCAGGCCAAGGCCGTTGTGAAAAAATACGGCCTTACCATGACGCCCCGGATGGAGGAACTTCTGGACATCGAAACCCCCAAGGCCCTCTCCAACGTGGAGACCCATATTACAGGCAGCGTCCGTCAGCTGTGCCTTGCGGCGGCGGAGGCCTGCAAGGAGCTGGGATACCAGCCGATCACCCTGACAGCCAGCCTTTCCTGCACCGCAAGAGACGCAGGGGTGATGCTTGCGAACATTGCCCAGTACCATGAGAATACGGAAAAGAGCCTGGCCTTTATTCTGGGCGGCGAGACGGTGGTGCACTTGACAGGTACCGGCAAGGGCGGACGCAATCAGGAGCTGGCCCTGGCGGCGGCGCCGGGAATCGCGGGGTTGAAAGACACGGCGGTGTTCTCCCTGGGCTCCGACGGCACCGACGGCCCCACCGACGCCGCAGGAGGCTATGTGGACGGCGAGAGCCAGAACATATTGACGCAGCAGGGCGTAGATATCTTCTCGGTCCTGCAAAATAACGACGCCTACCACGCCTTGGAAAAGTGCCATGGCCTCATCAAAACCGGCCCCACAGGCACCAATGTCAATGACATTTCCGTGCTGCTTATCAAGCGCTGAGGAAGGGAACCTGGAAGATTGGAGGAATCTGTATGAAAATCGGCTTTATCGGCCTGGGAATCATGGGAAAACCCATGGTGCGAAATCTCATTGCGGGGGGCTATACCGATGTCCTTGTCTGGAACCGGAGCAGACCGGCAATCGAAGCCTGCGTGTCATTCGGCGCCGCCGAGGCAACGCCCCGGCAGATCGGAACGGAGTGTGACGTGGTCATCACCATGCTGCCGGATTCCCCCCAGGTGAAGGAAGTCATGCTGGGAAGCCAGGGCCTTGCCCAGTATATGAAACCCGGCGCGGTTTTTGTGGATTGCAGTTCCATCAACCCGGTGGTCAGCAGAGAGATTTACGGGGTGCTGCAGGAAAAGGGCGTGGAAATGCTGGACGCGCCGGTGTCCGGAGGCGAGCCAAAGGCAATCGACGGCACGCTGTCCTTTATGGTGGGAGGCAAAGAGTCGGTGTTTCTGCGCCTGAAACCCCTGCTTCTGGCCATGGGAAGCTCTGCGGTGCGCTGCGGAGAAGTGGGCGCTGGAAACACGGCCAAGCTGGCAAATCAAATTGTGGTAGCCAGCAACATCTGGGCGGTGGCGGAGGCGCTGACCCTGGCAGAAAAAGCAGGGGTGGACCCGAACCTGGTGTTTCAGGCCATCCGGGGCGGCTTGGCAGGCTCCGCTGTTTTGGAGGCCAAGGGTCCCATGATGCTGACAGGAGACGATAAACCGGGGTTCAAGGTGGACCTGCACATTAAGGACCTGAACAATGCGCTGGCCTGTGCCCACAGCGTAGGCGCCCCGGTTCCCGCTGCGGCGGCAGTCCAGGAGATTCTGCAATGGCTTCACAGCCACGGATATGGAAACTGTGACCACAGCGCCCTGATTAAATACTATTCCCACCTGACAGAGGGGTAAGAAGGTCCCGCCGGAAGAGGAAAAGCAAAGCCCCATGCCTTTTTATAAGGCATGGGGCTTTTGACTGACGGTGTGATGCCCGCTATCTTTAGGAAGCTTTTCCGGGACCTGAGCCCGTCTGTCCCACCTCCTGACACAAACTCCCATAACTTGGCAAAAAGAAATGCTTGACAAAACCCCAAAGCTGTGGTAAACTATCCAAGTACTAAAAAATATCGCGGAGTAGAGCAGTTGGAAGCTCGTCGGGCTCATAACCCGGAGGCCGCAGGTTCGAGTCCTGCCTCCGCAACCATAAAAACACCGGATTTCGATAAGAAGTCCGGTGTTTTTCTAACTTTTTGACTTGAAATAGAGCGACCCAAAATGCCGTGGGGGATAGCCGCGGGGATAGTTCCAAAATATGCTTTTTCAAAAAACCGGGAATTTCAAACTTTTTGCCGGCATTTTGTTTTCCGCATATCTCTTCCTTTATGAGAATCAGTCAAATAATTTCATTATAGTTTGAACGTATTATTACGACACTGGTTCTGCATTCGATGCTCAAAACCTCTCCCATGCCGTTTCGCGGGGATCTGGGAGGGGTTTATTGTACCCTTTTGCATTGCTGATTATTGCTTGGCTGCGGTATCTGAAACCATTCGATGGAGAAATGATTGCAGACGATTATGAAATTTCTGCTATTTTTGTGATTAAGTACGTTTTATTAAACACATTCATTGATAGAATATGTTGAGTAAGGGGATATCTGCCTTACTGTAGTTGAAATAGCCAGCAAAACAAGATATAATAAACTAAAAAGTGACTGGAAATGGGGGTTCCTATGCATAGCTTTGAGAAATTAACAAAATACATACCATTGTTGAATCAAACGGAGATTGGCAACTGGGTAATTGACACAGAAAATGATGGAACGATAGAACATCCAATTCAATTCCCGTTTGTGGCGTATTCTAGTTTAGTCAGTAATTTCATAGATGATGTGAGCGGCTTCGTTGAGGATAATCCGGAATTACATTTAAACCGGTACCCCGATATTCTGGAAGAAAGCGGCCTGGAGTGGAGCACTCAGTCTATGAGTGGTGCGATTGTAGAGGATTTGGACGCAAAAGTTGTTTGCGCCCTGATTGTTGGAGCTGTTCGTGCTGAAAGGTTCTGCGACGGAGCCTTGCTGACTTTCCTTACGAACGGCAGTATAATGAGATGGCTGCACAGGCTCCAAGAAATAGAAGAACACACAAATAATGATATAATTAGAGAGAAGGAGTGTTCCCAATGAGTGCTGTAGTATCTTTTGCAGATTGGCTTCGAAACTATTCTTCTCATACATACAAAGACACAACGGTCGAAAAATATGAAGCTGCCTTGGAAAAAGGGCCAGATTGGCTGGGAATTACTTTGAAAAAGCCCATCATGGAGCATTTGACAATCGAAGAGTACAATCCTCTGTACGAAATGCTTGTAAGTCATGAGAATTTTGACACGGTCAACAAAGCACATGGTAACGGTGAACTTAACTTGGCGCTAACCGCTTTCAAAAAGTATCTTGCTTTTTTGACGAAAGTGAGCAATGTGGCAGGAAATGCTTTGCTGTATTCCCCTGAATGGTTTGCAGAACAGGCCAAAGATATGGAAGCATTACGGACCACGGACCACGATCTACGCAGTACCTTCGTTGAACAGTTTGGCCCTGATACCATTGCGAATCTTTCTGGTAAGGCATTGCTGACCAGACTGTTTTACAGCGATGTTGAGAATAAGGACAATATGTGCTATATGTTGGAGTTCCATCCACAGATGCGTGAAATTTATGGCAGCATCGCAGGTGGCTCTGCATTTAAGTTCGGTTTGTTTTACCACAAGAAAAACCAGTGTTGGATGACGGGCTCTCCTGGAAAGCCCCAGAAGTTATCTGAGGAAGAAGCAATCAGAGTTGCTGAAAGCATTCGGGATAGTTTGGTCGAAGGTGCCCAAATATTGGATGCGCACACTTTTGTGTCATCAATCGAAGATTATGAATCCCTTTATGAAGAACTGAGCCATATTTCCATCATTGACAACGTCTGGGTGCTGAAATATTACCAGATGCTCTACCCCGAAATCCTGCCTGTTTTCTACGGCAAGGACTATCAGATCGATGTTCTGCGTTTCCTGAAAATGGAGCCCAGCCACATTCCGTTTGTACGCATGGGACAGATTATGTCTTTCGTTAAGAAGTGCGGTATCTCCAGTGTGGAATTCGCGCAAATCTACTATAAATACTGTGCGGCCGGTGTAAAAAGCAACGAGGATGAACCGGATACCTTGGCGGATACCAAAACAGAGAGCATTCGGTACTGGATGTATACTCCCGGGGAAGGTTCTGCAATGTGGGATACTTTCTATAAAGATGGCATCATGGCTATTGGCTGGGGAGAGATTGGTGATCTGCGTGCTTTCGATAGCAAGAAAGCTATGAAACTGAAAATGAAAGATACATACGATCCGACATTGACTTATATGAATGCGGCTCATGCCACATGGCAGTTTGCAAACGAGATTAAGATCGGTGACGTGGTCTTTGTTAAGAAAGGACGTTCCCAGATCATTGGACGGGGTGTTGTTACATCCGAATATGAATATCTGGAATCTGATCCGTCTTATCCCCATCGTCGATCTGTCAATTGGACGCACAAGGGGGAGTGGCCCCACCCCGGTGGTCAGGCTGTCCTGAAAACTCTGACAGATATTACTCCTTATACAGACTATGTAGAAAAACTTTGCGCGTTGTTTGCTGCTGACACGGATGACGATGGGGAAGAACAGATCGTTGCATATCCTGCCTACGATGAAGCAGAATTTCTGAAGGATGTCTATATGGACGAGGAGGAGTATGATACCCTCGTCAATCTGATTCGGACCAAGAAAAATGTTATTCTCCAAGGCGCGCCTGGTGTTGGTAAAACTTTTGCAGCCAAACGTCTGGCCTATTCCATGATGGGCGTAAAAGATCAGGAGCGGGTTATGATGATCCAGTTCCACCAGAGCTATTCTTACGAAGATTTTATCATGGGATTCCGCCCGTCTGAGTCTGGCTTTGAGTTAAAGAAGGGTGCTTTCTACAATTTTTGTAAGAAGGCCGAGATCGACAGCGATAACGACTATTTCTTCATTATTGACGAGATTAATCGCGGTAATCTGAGCAAGATATTCGGTGAACTGTTCATGCTGATCGAAGGCGACAAGCGTGGCATTCAACTCCAGCTTCTTTACTCTGACGAGAAATTTGCAGTTCCGAAGAATGTTTACATTATCGGTATGATGAATACAGCAGACCGTAGCTTAGCGATGCTGGACTATGCGCTGCGCCGCCGTTTTGCGTTCTATGAAATGCGTCCTGGCTTCAATACTGATGGATTCCTTGACTACCGCATGAGTCTGGATAATGAGAAGTTTGATAAGCTGATTCATACCGTTGAAGCTCTGAATAGTGCCATTTCTGCTGATGATTCTCTGGGAGAGGGATTCTGTATTGGACACAGTTACTTCTGCAATCTGACTACTGAGTCTATTACTGACCGTACACTGTCTGGGATTGTTGAATACGAGCTGATTCCCATGCTGAAAGAATACTGGTTTGATGAGCCGCTGAAGGTCAAGGATTGGTCTGAAAAACTGAGGAGTGCAATTAAGTGATTCCTGTTCAAAATATATACTATATGCTCGCTTATGCGTTTCAGGTTCTGAACGAGAACGGGTATAAGGATATTGCTGGTGAACAATTTGATAGTGTCGGAGAACTGTGTGCAGCAATTCTCGCCAGAGGTGTTTCTCTTCAGCTAAAACGGGGCCTTGGTAAGGAGTATATCCCTCAGACGGAACCCCTATCCTCTTTGCGTGGCAAAATTGATATTTCCGAGTCTATGAAAACGCAATCAATGCTGCGCAAACAGCTGGTTTGCACATATGACGATTTTACTGTCAACAGCTACATGAACCGGATTTTGAAGTCTACTATGGAACTGCTAATTCGCTCAGACATTTCTAAACCCAGGAAAAAAGAACTGCGAAAGCTGTTAATTCTCTTTAGCGATGTAGATCCTGTCGATGTACATAATATTAACTGGCGGCTTCAGTATAATCGAAATAACCAGTCTTATCGTATGCTGATATCGATCTGCTATCTGGTTATTAAGGGCCTCCTTCAAAGCAATACTACCGGCGGCTCAAAGCTGATGGACTTCCTAGACGAACAGCGGATGTGCCGATTGTATGAAAGATTCATCCTGGAATATTATCGCAAGGAGCATCCAGAAATTAAGGCAAGTGCATCTCAAATTCCATGGCAGTTGGATGATGATTTCGATTCGATGCTGCCCATTATGCAGACAGATATTATGCTGTCCAAGGGGAGTACAACGCTGATCATTGATGCCAAGTATTATGGCCATACTACCCAGAACCAGTATGGTGTTAATTCAATCCACTCTGGAAATCTCTATCAGATATTTACTTATGTGAAGAATAAGGATGTTGCGTACGGCGATCAGCCACACACAGTTTCTGGCATGCTCTTGTATGCGCAGACAGATGAGATCGTTCAACCCAACCATGTTTATCACATGAGTGGCAATAAAATTACAGTGCGGACGCTGGATTTGAACCAACCTTTTTCTCAAATTGCAGCTCAGTTGGATGGTATCGTAGTTTCACACTTTGAATGAAAAAGCGAATTGGCGGGGCGGTGCATACTATGACATTGGAAAAACAGTTCGAGCAGGAAATGATAGGCATTTACATGACTGCAAAGAGGGAGTGCGGTTATAACGCAATCCGCTTTCTTCAGCTAATTTCTGCCAAGGGTGGTCTGGTTGCTGCAAAACAGTTAATCAGCAAGCCCGGCGGAACGGATGGTTTTACTACTCTCTGGGAATGTGGGCGTTTGGATTTATCTGTAGAAGCCCATGTCCTTAATCCCAAATATCTTGAGCTGTTTACAGAAGCAGAGCGGCAATTATGCAGAGAACGGCTCCGGGAATTTGGATACACCCTCTAACGTGGAGTGAAAAGTTGCTATGAAAGTAGCAGTCAGTGCGTGTTTACTGGGTGAAAACTGTAAATACAACGGCGGCAACAACTACAACGGCGCAGTTGCGGAATTTGTGCGCGACAAAGAGATTTTACCCATTTGCCCGGAGATGTTGGCAGGTATGGGATGCCCCAGAACACCTATTGAAATCGTAGACGGAGTGCTGATGGATCGGGACGGAAAGAATGTGGACACTGCTATGCGCGAGGCAGTAGAAATGGCTATGAAACAGATTTCTTCGGAGAAAATCCAATGCGCGGTTTTGCAATCCAGAAGTCCCACTTGCGGTGTGAATCAGGTTTATGATGGGAGCTTTACCGGAAAGCTGATCCCTGGGGCGGGCATCTTTGCTCAGGCACTGAAAGATGCCGGTTATCGGGTGATTGACGCGGAAGATATTGGGACGGTATAGCAGTTCTGTTTTTTAGAGGTTCGTAGTAGTGGCAAGCAGTGTCTGGGTGCTACCCAGCCGGTTTTTCGCTTGTTGGGGGAATCCCCCAAACCCCAGATCTGCTCCTTCGGGCAGGCAACGCGTTTTATGTGATACACTTTTTCAGAGATATAATTGCAGATAACAAAAAGGCTATGTGCTCCGATCGGAATACATAGCCTTATCTCTTTGTGTGAAACAGAAAACCTTAATTGTGACATCACTGGAGATAATTATCGCCATAGAGCAATTACCCCTTGCGTATTTTATAAAAATATAATACGCAACTTTTACATAGTTTAATCATCGATTATGATGCAATTGACCTTTTTGGAGAGCGCAGTGCAGGCGTCAAGGGCGATGATACCGTCTGCATAGTAAGGCGTGAAATCGGCATCCTGATCAAATTCACTCCCCTTGCCTTCATAGTTGGCGTGGCCAAAGGAGCAATGCCAGTGTCCGCAAACGATGGTTTTTCCACACTCAATAACGCCACTGTGGGCGGCCTCCATGCCGTTGGTCCATCGGGCCTGGCTCCATATTTTCTCATCTGCATTTCGCCAATCGGGAACGGGGTTATATTCCGCTTTGTAAGGGCTTAGCTGATACCGGAAACATGGAATCCATCCGTGTACAAAGATATAATGCTCCGTTTCGTAGTAGTCCACCATGGCGGGAATGATTCTCTGAACCAAAGGACCGTCCAGCATTTCTATTCCAACGGAAAATCTGGAAGCGAAGAGCAATTCTTCCGTAGTGCCGGTCAACTGGCAGACAGTATCCACGGTTCCGTTGGAAATGTGGTGCGGCGATATATGGCGCGACCAGGGCAGGCTGTAGAGAAAATCAAGCAGCAGATCTTCATGGTTGCCCCGGATGAGGATGAGCTCGCCCCGCTCCATCAAATCCAGGATAAATGCTTGCAACTCCCGAGCTTCAGCACCGCGATCAAACAGGTCACCGCAGATAATCAGCTTATGGGGCTGTTCTTCAGTGAAGAACCCCTTCTCCTCTAAGGTGGTTTTCAATCCAGTAAAAAAGCCGTGAGGGTCGGCAACAACATAGTAACGCATATGGCATCTCCTTTTGTGTAGGAATATACCTTACGGCAAAGCATCTGTCAATGATTGCTATCGATATTTCCCTCTATCATACTGTGGGTGTACACATCATTGCAACTCCGTAAACCAAAACAAGAATTTTTCATAGATTCCTTTGAAAATGTTAAGCAGTATGTTATAATGAATTATCTATTATTTTAACTTCCGATAATTTAAGGTTATCAGAACCTTAGGGGGGCGTCCTATGAGTCACTTTGTTCCCAAGCAAAATATGACGGAAGAAGATATTAAGCTTCAGTTTATTACCCCTGCAATTACAGCTAAGTGGCCGACCAATCGAATTACTATGGAAACCAAGATTACCGATGGTAAAATTAACCTTCGGGGTAATTTGGTGTCCCGTCAAAAGCCCAAGAAGGCAGACTATGTACTCTACATCAACGAAAATAACCCCATTGCAATTGTTGAGGCTAAGGACAACAAGCATACCGTTTCCCATGGCCTTCAGCAGGCGATGACTTATGCGCAGATGATGGGTATTCCGTTTGCGTACAGTTCAAATGGCGATGCATTCATGGAGCATGACTTCCTGACGGGTACGGAACGGCAAATCCCCATGGATCAGTTTCCGTCCCCAGATGAACTCTATGGACGGTATAAATTAGGAGCGAACAACGGCAGTGGTCTGTCTGCAGCTGAAGAGTTGGTAATTCAACAGCCTTATTACACAAGCCAGAACACATACTCTCCCAGATACTATCAGAGAAATGCAATCAACAGGACCGTATCGGCTATTGCGAAGGGACAGGATCGAATTCTGCTTGTGATGGCAACTGGTACGGGCAAAACATATACCGCTTTCCAAATTGTATATCGCCTGTTGAAGAGCGGCTTGAAGAAAAAAGTTTTGTATTTAGCGGACAGAAATATATTGGTTGACCAGTCCATCCAGCAGGACTTTGCGCCGTTGGAAAAGACTATTCACAAGATTAACTTTGCAAAGGACGACCCGCTGACGATTACTTCCCATGAGGTTTACTTTTCTTTATACCAACAGCTTGCTGGCAGTGACGAAGTTGAGTGTGAAGAAAACAGCGAGGAGACTGTTGAGCGCTTTGCATCCTTGTTCAACAGAGATTTCTTTGACTTGGTTATCGTAGATGAATGTCACCGCGGTTCGGCCAAAAAGGACAGCAACTGGCGCAAAATTCTGGAATACTTTTCGTCTGCAACGCAGATTGGCATGACGGCAACTCCAAAGGAAAATCGGTATGTGTCCAATATCTACTACTTTGGGGAACCTGTTTATACTTACAGCCTGAAAGAAGGCATTGAGGACGGCTTCCTGGCTCCTTTCAAGGTGATAAACATTACCACAGATATTGGTGAGGGATGGCGGCCATATAAGGGTCAGCGAGATATCAACGGCGTGCTGATCGAAGACCGGATTTATAACAATAGTGATTACGATTATAACATCATTATTGAGGATCGCATTCAGCAGGTTGCAGCAGAGATTACCAAATATCTCAAGGCAACAGATAGAATGGCGAAAACCATTGTTTTCTGTGCAACGGAGGATGCCGCTGAGCGCATGCGAATTGCTCTGACCAATCTGAATTCAGATATGTGCCAGCAGAATCCGGACTATGTGGTTCGGATCACCGGAAGCGACACATACGGAAAAAGCAAGCTGGACTACTTCATCTCCGTATCGGCGAAGTATCCTGTAATTGCAACAACCTCCAAACTACTGTCCACCGGTGCGGACTGTAAAATGACAAAGCTGATTGTTTTGGATGAGATGATCGGCTCCATGACGGAGTTCAAGCAGATTATTGGCCGTGGCACCAGACTGCGCGAAAAAGAAGGAAAGACACACTTTGTTGTTATGGACTTCCGCAATGTGACCAGACTGTTTGCCGACCCCGAATGGGACGGGCCTATCGAAATTGATGAAAACTTTGATCCGAACAGGTCCCCCGGTGGCCCAGGCCCCGGTCCGGGTCCCGGGCCTGGGCCTGGCCCAAGTCCCAGCAATCCCAAGCCAATTGTCGGTCCGGATGGCTGCAGGGTGCAGATTATTAACAAAATCGTAGCGGTATATGATGCAAACGGCAAGCTGCTCCGCCAGGAGAGTATCGTTGACTACACTAAATCCAACATTCTGGGAGAGTATGCTTCGCTTGACAACTTCATCCGCAGATGGACATCGGATGAAAAGAAAGAACAAATTCGAGAGTTACTCACAGAACGCGGCATTGATCTGGATGCCATGAAGGAAGAACAGAATATGGCAGAAGTCGATGACTTCGATTTCATTTGCCATGTTGCATTTGACAAAAAGCCGCTAACACGTAAAGAGAGAGCCAATAACGTTAAGAAGAGAGATTTTTTAAGCAAATACAGCGGAGATGCCCGTGCCGTTCTTGAGGCTCTTCTGGAACGATACATGAATAGTGGTATCTATGAAATTGAAAAGCCAGAAGTGCTGAAGCTGGACCCCTTTGCAAAAATGGGAAAGCCTGCAAAGATTGTGAAGCATTTCGGCGGCAAGGATGGCTATATGAAGGCTGTTCGGGAGTTAGAACACGAAATATATGAGGTAGGTTAAAACAATGAGCAACTTATCCGGCTTTGTAAAAAGAATAAGAGATATCATGTGGAACGACGCAGGCGTTAATGGTGACGCACAGCGCATTGAGCAGATGGCGTGGATTCTGTTCTTAAAGGTCTATGATGCCAAGGAGCAGGACTGGGAATTTGATGACGAGAACTACGAGTCCATTATCCCTGAGGCGTGCCGCTGGCAGAATTGGGCGGCGGACGACCGATCTGGCTCTGCTATGACCGGAGATAAATTACTGAGTTTTGTCAATAACACACTATTTCCAGTCTTAAAGGGCAATGATATCAAAGATTCCAACGGAAGAATTCTGATTCCCGGTGTAAAGGTTGACTCATCTACCCCAATTAAAAAAGCTATTGTTCAGACGACCTTCGCAGATGCTAACCAGTACATGAAAGATGGCGTTTTGCTGCGGCAGGTCATCAACATTATTGATGACCTGGATCTAACCGACTATGAGGAAAGCCACGCTTTTGGCGAAATTTACGAGTCTATTCTGCGCGAACTGCAAAGTGCCGGATCTTCTGGTGAGTTTTATACACCTCGTGCAGTAACAGACTTTATGGCAAAGTTGATTAATCCCCAAATCGGTGAGACGGTCGCTGACTTTGCCTGTGGTACCGGCGGCTTTCTTACCAGCTGGCTGAATGAACTCAGAGAGAAAGTCAAGACTACTGAGGATCGGGAAAAGTATGCCACTTCCATCTACGGAATTGAAAAGAAGCCTTTCCCATACACATTGTGCATCACAAATATGCTGCTGCACGACATCGATGTTCCTCGGATTTATCACGATAATTCTTTGACTAAGGATGTTCTAAACTATACCGAAGATGACCAGTTTGACGTGATCCTTATGAACCCTCCCTATGGTGGTCATGAGAAAACTGAGGTTAAGAACCATTTCCCATCAGATTTGGCAAGCAGTGAAACGGCAGACCTTTTTATGTCTGTCATTATGTACCGGCTGAAAGAGAATGGTCGTGCTGCGGTTATTCTGCCCGATGGCTTCCTGTTCGGCACGGATAATGCAAAGGTTGCTATTAAAAAGAAGCTTCTTTCTGAGTTTAATCTCCATACAGTTATCCGTATGCCCCACAGCGTTTTTGCACCCTATACATCTATTACCACCAATATTCTGTTCTTTGACCGTACAAAGCCGACAGAAGAAACATGGTTCTATCGTCTGGATATGCCGGAGGGCTACAAGAACTTCTCTAAGACCAAACCGATGGAACTCAAACATTTTGATCCTGCTATGAAGTGGTGGAACAACAGAGAAGAAATCAATGTCGATGGTTTTGATAAGGCTAAGAAATTCACCGCAGAAGAAATCGCAGCAAGGAACTACAATATAGATCTTTGCAGTTATCCTCATGAGGAAGAAGAGATTCTGCCGCCTAAGGAGCTGATCCAGCAGTATCAGGAAAAACGAGCAAGCTTGAATGCGGATATCGACCGAATTTTGGCTCAGATAACTGAGATGTTGGGTATTAATTTGGAGGAAGCATAATGACCGGACAGCAGCTGAAAAACTCAATATTGCAGATGGCTGTTCAGGGCAAGCTTGTTCCGCAAGACCCAAACGATGAGCCAGCTTCTGTGTTGCTTGAGAGAATCAGAAAAGAAAAAGAACGGCTCATCAGAGAAGGAAAAATTAAGAAAGAGAAGAACCCTTCTTATATCTTCCGCGGTGCCGATAATTTGCCTTATGAGAAAGTCGGCAAAAGCGAGCCTGTTTGCATTGCTGATGAGGTGCCGTTTGAGATTCCGGATAATTGGGAATGGGCAAGGCTCGGAATGATTTCCACCTACTCGCACACGAAACAAAAAATTAATGCACAAAATGCTGATCCTCAAATGTGGGGGCTTGATCTCGAAGATATTGAAAAAGGTGGCAGGCTTTTGGAACGTAAAACTGTCGGCGAACGCAAAGCAGTCGGAGACAAAACCTTTTTTGATAGTGGAGATATTCTCTACAGCAAACTGCGTCCTTATTTGCTAAAGATTCTTGTTGCACCAGACTGCGGAATCTGCACACCTGAAATTGTCCCATTTAAGGTGTTTGGTAAACTTGTCCCAGAATACATTGTTGCTTTCTTAAAATCTCCATATGTAGATGCAGTTATAAATTCTGTTACCTATGGCGTAAAAATGCCCAGAGTTGGCACAGAAACAATGACTGAATTGCTGGTACCGATTCCTCCGCTTTCTGAGCAAAAGAGAATTGTAGAGAAGTTAAGCGAGGTGACACCACTTACAGACAGTTATGCCGAAGCGTATGTTCGAGTAGCAGAATTGAATCATGAGTTTCCAGAACTTCTGAAAAAATCTATCTTACAGGAAGCCGTTCAAGGAAAACTTGTACCTCAAGATCCTACAGATGAACCGGCATCAGTCCTTCTGGAACACATTCGTGCAGAGAAAGAACAGTTGATTAAAGAAGGCAAAATAAAGCGTGACAAGCATGAATCCGTCATTTTCAGAAGGGATAATTCTCATTATGAGAAGTTGGATGGAATCGAGCGTTGTATCGATAATGAGATACCAGTTGACATTCCGGAAAGTTGGGCATGGGAGCGTTGGGGAAATATAGCTATATCCATTCAGTACGGATATAATGCTCCTGCAAAGGATTGTGGTCGAATCAAAATGGTTCGTATTAGCGACATCCAGGACAATTCTGTGTTGTGGGAAACGGTTCCTTACTGTGATATAAAGGAAAGTGAAATAAACACATACCTTCTGCAGTCAAATGATATTTTGTTTGCAAGAACAGGAGGAACAGTTGGAAAGTCGTATCTCGTACAAGAAGTTCCAGAAAAAGCCATCTACGCAGGGTACTTAATCAGAACCAGATACAGCCAGTGGCTATGTCCTCAATATTTGAAATTCTTCATGGAAAGCGAACTGTATTGGAGTCAGTTGCGTAATGGAACCATTGCGACAGCACAACCAAACTGTAATGGCAAAACATTAGGAAAAATGTTATTGCCTATTCCACCATTGTCTGAGCAGTATCGAATTGTCGAAAAGGTCAACGCTCTATTTAGGCAATGTAATTCAATGTAAAGGATAAGGCATACACTTCAACTTTCCGAAGTGTATGCCTTTCTCTTTACCAATCTATGATTGTGTCTACGATTTCTCTTTGCTCTGTGGCTGTTTTTCTGAGGTAAATGCGGGTTGTTTCAATGCTTTCATGCCCCATGAGATCGGCAAGGAATGCTATATCATTACAGCGCTCCAGAAAGCTTTTGGCAAATCTATGACGGAAAGAGTGCGGATAAACAACTGCCGGATTGATACCGTACTTCACCGCCAGTTTTTTTAGCTGCCCCGAAATGCCACGCGTTGTAATACGCTCTCCAAACTTGTTCAAAAAAATGAAGCCGCTTTCTTGGTGCTTTTCAGCCAACCAAGAAAGGGCTTCTTTTTGCAATTCTTTTGGAATATAGATCCTTCGAAGTTTTCCACCTTTGGAGTAAAGGTCTAGATGCCCGAGCTTTACATGCTCGGCTTTGATCTGAATCAGTTCACTGACCCTTGCTCCTGTGGCAGCCATAAACCGAATAACAAAATACCAGAACATTTCACCATCGTTCTTTAAGCTGGATTTGAAGTATTCATAATCCGCCTCACTAATAACATTTTCCAGGTAAGTTTTCTGCTGCACACGGACAAAAGGCAGTTTCCACTTTTCTTTTCCGATGCACTCTAAGTAACAGTTTATGGCTCGCAGTCTGAGATTGACTGTCTTTGGCTTGTAATTTTCGATCAGCCATACCTTGTACTCACGTAACTTTTTCTGGGTGACATCATCATACTGTTCTCTGTACTGCTTGACGGCGAATAGATACGATGAAATCGTGTTTTCTGATAGATTTGTTCCTCTCAAGTGTCTTTCAAATTTTTCTTTTTCTATCATGGCGAAAGACCTCCTTTCGCCAGATATTATACAATCAGGGGCCGAATCAGAGAAATAATCTCAAACAATTTTTCGATTTTTCTTATAATATACTCCTGTTCTTTTGGAGGCGGCACAGGCACAAGTATTTCAGAAATGGAGTCCAAGCGAAAACTATTTTTTATGCCATGCTGATTACCTTTGTAGCATTTTTGAGCGTAATCGGTCAACAGAAAATAAGGCAGATACCTATTCCTTATGGCAGGTAAAAAACGGATCATTGCTGTATGTTGGTTGATATAGGCTGTTTCAAATCGCGCCGGAATGAGTCCGAGCATACCTACTTCACCGGTAATTGAAAACAACAAATCACCGGCTTGCAGTGCCGTTCGTGTTCCTTCTGCTTTATCTGGTAGTTGAACTCTCTGAAGATTGTATAAACGCAATTCAAATGAGTTTTTTGATAAATTACCCATGCGTAAAAACAATGCGCCTGTTTCTGCGTAGTACTTTGCCCAATCTCGTGAACCGCTTGTAATTAGTTCTGTAACGCTTCCTAAACGAGACCAGCACCAGTTTTCTGGAATCTCGAAGGGTATCTCATCATCGATACAACGCTTGATTCCATCCAACTTCTCATAATGAGAACTCAATATTTTAGATGAGTAAGAATATCCGTATATTGAGCCATTATCCGTATCTGCTCTTGTTTTGGCGGAATAGGGATAAGTAGATTCCCAAGAATATTATGATTTAGATTATTCATGGTTGTACCAACAGAGTTTTTAGTCAGAGCCAATTTTGCATAAGGGCTACTAAGCAAAAACACAAGATATTCCGGAATCAGAATCGACAATGGCGTTACATAGAAACATCCTGTCCCGCAAAGCCACCCTGTCTGGACTTCTGCTACAACTGCACTTCTTCCCATCTCTCCACGACGACCAATAATAACATCTCCATTTTGAAGTTTGTAGGATGTTAATCGTGCTGCCGTCGATTCAGATACTTGTTTGATTTTATGCGGACTAATTTTTCCATCAATGATATTTGCCGGATTTACAATGGGAATACCAATATCGGTATAATCATTCTTATGCAACATACTGCCGAACGGTCCTGTTGATGCTTGTAATAAAACAAAGCTTAAACGACACCACAACCATGTATTTGGTATCTCAAACGGCAATTCATCATCAATGCAGACTTCCTCTGTACCACGCTTTTCATAATGAGAATTATGACAAGAACGAACACGCTGATTTTGCAGATACTCCTTTAGTTCCCCTATAGTAAGAGTAGCAAGCAATGCATCCCGGTACCCAGAATGCGAAAACGCTTGCTGGGGCGGCTGCCCCAAGCCCTGCTTTTCCTGCATAATTCGTGTCGTTCCCTCCCCTGTAACACAGAATTCTTCTGTGGCTGCGCGATTCAGAATCGCTGAAAACTAAAAAGAGCGCTCACACGAGAACTCGCATTCTCGTGTGGGCGTTTGGTCGTTATGCCTGCCTTAAAACAGCAAAAGCACCGGCGCGGATGCCGCTGGCTTCTGCGCGGGCCCTTGCCACCTGGTGGGCATAAATATTCAATGTTGTGGATGCGGTAGCATGCCCCAGCTCAGCGGCTGCGTTCACAAGATCTACACCGTTGGCGATCATCATGGACGCTGCGGTATGACGGAAGGCGTGCGGGTGAATGTGGGGCAGATCGTTTTCCTCACTGAACTTGTTCAGCCAGTCGGTGATGCTGTCCGGGTGCATGGGCGTACCGTCATCCTTGGTGAAAAGGAAACCGGTGTCCTGCCAGATATCGGCGTGACGGATTTTCTGTCGCAGCTGCTCTGTGCGGTATTCCTTCAAAACCGCAATGGTTTCCGGAGACAGGCAGATTGCCCGGGGCTGACCGGTTTTGGGTGGACCGACATACGTGCCTTTTTCTTTGGTGTACAGAAGTGCCTGCCGGATCATCATAATGCCCTTATCCAGATCAACGCAGTTCCATTGCAGACCCATCAATTCTCCACGGCGGCAGCCGGTATCGATGAGAATGTAGGACATGGCTTTCCACTTGACAGGAGCCTTTTCCAGTGCTTTGACAATGTCGGCAATCTCCTCCGGCTGGAAGTAGTCCGCTTCGTGCTTGGGTACTTTGGGCGGCGAGGCTTTCGCGGCGGGATTGTAAGGGACAAGCATTTCTTTATCTGCCTGCGCCAGAATCATGGAGATCAAGCGATGATGCTCCAGAATGGTTTTGTTGGACAGGGGCTTCTTCCGGTCGGATACCGTAAACATTTCTGACACCGAGTATCCCAGTGCATCCGCAATACCCTGTGCCGTTTCCAGCTTCACGGCCTTGCCATTTAACACTGCATTCAAGGTGGTGTGGGCAATGCCGGATTCTTTTGCGATAACATGCTTTGGCTGGCCCAGTGCTTCCACTTTTTTCCTCAACACCTTCTTCGCCACAGCAATGGCGCCGAGATTCCTGACACCGTTTTCAGACAGCGTTTTGTAAAAATCATTCAGATGCTGCGGACGAATCTGGGTTAGTTTTAAGTGTCCGATGGCATCGTTGATTCTCGGGAGCATCGCCCGATACCGCTCGATCGTGGTTGGCGCGAGACCGTTGCGCTCCTTCAAATCCAGTACATAGTCTGCATAATCACAGAAGCGTTTCACCTTGTCGATATCATAACCTGCCTGGATTGCCTCTTCAAATTTGAAGGCCGCGGCCATCGCTTCCCGTTCCATTTGTTTCTTGCTCATGTTCGGACGGGGTGGTTTCCATGTGGTGGTGCGCTTGATCTGTTTTCCCTCCCAGTTTAGGCCTCCAGAGACGATCAGCCGATAGTGCATCAGCTGACCGGCTTTATTATATCTTGGTTCGATGGATGCCATATACATTCTCCTTTCCGTGGGACTGGCTCACAGCTATCATAAACTGTGAGCCAGCGTGCGACAAATGTGCGGCTTACTGTTCGCAGTTGACCCAGCGCAGAAATGCGTCCCAGGGAATCAAGTAGGTTCTGCCGATTACCTTGCAGGGCAGCTGCCTGGTGCGGATGGCACGGCGCAGGGTGTACTCGCTGATGTTGATGCCGCTGGCGTTGGCACGCTCCACGGTCTGCTTGATATTCATAACGCTCATATTCCTAATCTTATCGTTCATCGAGGGATCTCCTTTTCCAGTTTCGTTCGAATTTTTCCAGTAATTGCAGAATTGTTTTCTGTATTCTCTCAGTGGTATAGTTCTTGGGGAAGTAACGGCGGATGTCCTTCAGATCGAACCGCAGTTTTTCTTCCTGGTTGGCTTTGGGCTGCTGCAACAGCTCCAAAATCCGATCCATGCTCAGCACCCCTGACTGGCTCAACTTTTTCAGCTGCTGGGACTGGGAAAGCGAGGGCGTGCAATCCTCGCTTTCCATCGTCTCCAGCAAATCCCGCTGCTCTGATTCTGTCAGATAGGAAAGCTCCACAGCGGGGGTCAGGGCAATTTTCTGTTCATCCACCATCTGCAGAATCTCCGGGATGAGATAGGTCAGTCGGATGTAACGCTGAATCTGATTGCGGCTTTCGCCGGACTGTTGTGCAATGAGTTCGTCCGTTCTCAACTTCGTCCCAAGTTGGGACGAAGTACCCTGATGGCTCATCGCCTCCATTTTCATCTTGTACGCGAAGGCTTTCTCGCTGGGCAGCAGGTGCTCCCGGTGGAGGTTACTGTCCACCAGTGCGATGATGGCGACATCCCGATCCATGGAATAAATTAAGGCAGGAACCGTTTCGATTCCTGCCTTTTGGCACGCCCGGAGTCTCCGATGACCGGAGATCACCTCATATTCCTCTGTATCGATTTCCCGAACCACGATGGGCGTCAACAGCCCTTGGGTCAGTACGCTGAAAACCAGCTGGTCCATTTCGGCATCATCCTTCACCCGGAAGGGATGATTCTCAAAGGGGCGTAGTTTGCTGATGGGTAAGAACTCTGCGCGGGGTGGTGTGTTTGTCTGCAAGCTGTGTCCTCCTGTAATCCCGGTGCGTCAACGCACACCGAATAACTTGTTGCCATGTCATTTGCTCTGTTCTTTTTATTTCCCCCTTGTTTACAAAGGGAAAAAGAAAAATAGTTACAAGTTTTCAAGTAAAATCACCTCTTTTGTAGATTGGCTGGACAGAAGGTAGCATTATCCCGTCAACAGGAAGTGCCGCACCGGGTTTATGTCCAGCTATCGGGGAGCACCAGCTGTTCTTCGATCAGCGGGTAGGCTTCCGCTTTGACACGCCGCCAGGAACGCTGCTGCCCATAGATTTCAAAGCGGTGCTGGGCACCTTTCTCCCAGCTGGTGACGGAATCGTTCATAATACTACCGATTTCCCGTAGTTCCTGCTGTTTCGGCTCGGCAAGTCCATTGCCCAACGCCTCCCGGTAGAGCATGAGAGAACAGACATAGTCTCCCTTGTAGTTATCCAGGAATTTTTGAATCAGTCCGGCCTTGCTGTCCTCCGGCATAAATTCCCGCTGTGCAGTCCGCGCGATTTCTTCGAGATCCGGGGGCAGAACCAGACTGTAATTCCCGCTCTGGTAGATGGTCATGGCCTCAGCCCAGACCTGCCGGATGTACGCCCGGGAGGCGGCTTCGTCTGACAGAATGTGGGTTTCCGCCTTCTGCGCATTGACCAGCACCGGGAGAAAACGGCGGTTGCCGCTTCTGTCCAGCGGCAGAAAGTCCATGGTATTGGAGGTGCCGGCAAACACGCACTGCCGGGGGCGATCCTTCGGGTATTTTTCATAGGGAACCTTGTAGGTGTCCTTCTGGCGGCTCAGGAAGGATTTGATTTCCTCAATGCTCCTGGCGTTGGCGGTTGCCAGCATTTCTGCCATCTCAATAATCCAGTGTCCGTAGAGCATCCGGTACAGATTGTCGTCCGACAGCTTTTTGATGTCGTCAGAAAACCAACTGTCATTCATGGCCAGCAGGCGGATGAATGTGGACTTGCCTGCGCCCTGCCCGCCCACCAGACACAGCATGGTATCAAATTTGCTGCCCGGATGGAAAACCCGCTGAATTGCACCCAGCAGGAAGATTTTGAAGGCTTCCGTTGTGTACGGGGTTTTCTCTACGCCCAGAAATCTGGTCAGTGCGTTGCAGATGCGCTCCTCACCATCCCATTGCAGTCCCAGCAAAACATCGCAGATGGGGTGATAGTGCGCCTCGTTTGCCACAATATCCAGCGCGCACTGGATGTTCTTTTCCGCAGTTATGCTGTAATTCTCCTCAAAATACAACCGCAGGTAGTTGATATCCGTGTCCGTTACCGCTGTATCGGAGCGGCACCAGCCCAGATCCTTCTCAATGTCAATCCGTTCGGTGAGACTGTTGCGGCGGATGGAACCTTTCAGAAGGGGGTCATTCTGGAAGACCAGCATGCAGTTTCCGAGACTCTGCATGACGGCTCCCTTGCTGTTGGTCTGGAGCATCAGACGGATTTCCTCTTTTGTCATAGTCGTGGATTCGCTGTTCATATTCCTTGATTTTCTCCTTGTAGTGTAAATAGATGTCCTGTTTTTCTTCCTCCGTACCAAAGGACAGCTCCCACAGCAGCTCCTTTGCTGTGGCGCTGTTTTGAAGTGCTTCTGTAAAGTGGGGCAGGAAGTCCTCACCTGGATTGGGTGGTCTGGACTTCCACTTTACGAGCAGCAAATTGTATTCCCGCAGAACCTCCCGGGCGTGATACATCCAGTCCTCAAATTTCCGCTGCGACGGGGATTTCTGGACGACAACCACATCGCCGCCGACGATTCCAAAATCCACTTCCAGTTTCCGCGCAGCAGAACCGGCGCTGATTCCAAATAATCGGGCGGTAAAAGTGATCACATCTCCCACGGCCCCGCAGCCGAAGCAGTAGAAGGTTTCGTCCACCTTCATGCTGGGCGTGTGATCGTTATGAAAGGGGCAGCGGCACATACCGCGGGAATTGGCGGAAAGCCCGTAGGCCTCCGCCGCCTGCCGGGTGGTAACGGACTGTTTGATTTGTGCGAAGTTGATCACGATGATTCCTCTCTTGTGTTTCCGGGATATGATTCTTTCGGGCATAAGAAAAGCCCCCACCTCCGCAAAAGCGGAAATGGAGGCGCGATTGGAACAATTCGTCCTCGTGCCGGGTGAAGCGTGCGTTGTAAATGAAAAAGCCCGTCGAGCGTGCTGCGTGCCGCGTTCGATGGGCTTTTTGTTTAGGTATATGCTTTATTCAGTTCCTTTGCCAGAAGCATTCCCACCTGCACGCCATGTACAAATCCGGCTTGCTCATAGTCCCGGCAAAGGGCGCAGACTGGATTCACAATGGTATCCATCTCCGGCAGGGGCATTCCGTTCATTGACTTGTATAAATCCCGGAAACCAGCCTTGATCTCGTCACTGTCCATGTTGTTTGCATCGTTGTACGCTTCATAAAAAAGGGTCAGGACGGAATCGCCATCGCCAAAGTTCGGCGTTTTATCGGCAATATAGCGGTCAAGAAAAGAAACAAATTCCAGTGCTGTCATACATAAATCAGCTCCTCACGGAGAATTTCCTCCGCCCTGTCCCGAATACTGTTCATCCGCTGCACCCATTGCATCGGGTCTCTGGCTTTCAATGCTTCCGTAATTCCTTCGGCGGCTTTCATCTGGGACACCAGCGTGTCCAGTCGTAGCTGCGCCTGTTCGTTCAGGTCCGCAAGATAGGTCCAAAGCTTCCCGGACAGAATCAGATTGGTGTAGGTGATGGGATGCGTTGTCTTCAGGTATTCCCGGTGAATCCGCCCCCATTTCCCCATGGGCCGCGGCTCCTCCGGCAAGGTCAGATCGGGAATATAATAGTCTCCACATTTGATATATGCGATTTCCATATTGCTTACCTCCTGGTTTGGTGTAAACCCATTGTACAGAAAATTCACCCAATCCGCGAATGTGCGAAAGAAGGTTTTCGCATAAATGAATCTGTAATCCCATATTTGTCCTCGACGCCCTGAGATACGGGAAGTCACCAGACGGCAGCCTGCTGTGCTGCTCCATAGGAATCTAACCTCCCCGCCTTCCTTATGGCCGGGCCGCGAATTACGGAAGTATCATTATCCCTGTGCAGGTTCGTCGCTGTGCCGGTTGCAATCCGACATTTTAGGGCTGGAATGAATCGCTGTTCCTATTTTGGGAAGTCTCGGCGTACCGCCTGAATAGCTCCTTGCACGGTAATGTATCTGGTGAATGATATTCAGTTTTCAAGATTCAGGTTGCGGCTTTTTTGCATGCGTATTGTACCGATTCCAAAGGGCTTCCAACAGGGACTGGCTGTGCCACTTTGCTGACACAAATAGTGCCAGTTCCGCCTGTCGGGTGGTAACGGACTGCATGATTGGCGCAAAACAGATCACGGCTGTTCCTTTTCGGGAGGTTTCGGCGTGCCGCCTGCATAGCTTCTTGCATGGAAATGTGTCGGGTGAATGGTATGCAGTTTTCAAGATTTCGGTTATAGGTTTTTCCTACTTGCATATTGTACCGATTCCAAAGGGCTTCCAACAGGGACTGGTTGTGCTACTTTTGCTGCATTACTAGCACAAATAGTGCCAGTTCCGCCTGACGGATGGTAACGGACTGCACGATCAGAGCGTTCGCTCTGGCTGCTATTATTCTAAAGGAAATGGATTCCGCTTTTTAGGAACTAACTCGTCACATTATGGTATCGGTTGATCACATTTACGTATTTTCGCCAGTACGGTCAGCTGCGAGGCGATATCCGGAAGCTCTGTATTTTCATCCTGCAAATGTTGCAAAGGTGCTGCAGGCCCTGGCAGGCTTCCCGTTTTCTACATCGTGCAAACGCACTCTGTAAACGCACAGAGGAAAAGCTGGACTGGGGAAATGGATGATAGGAACCACCAGGTAGAAATACATTGCAAAAATGCCAGGGTGTCGTGTTTCACGACACCCTGGCATCTCTTCACAGATAACCGGTCAAGCGGCTTCTGTGCAGTATTCCGTACGGTTTGCTTTTCCTCCGGTTGACCCTGCAAATCTTCCGGGTTCTATTCATTGGATGATCTTTAACGCCAGAAGGGTGTCGCGAAACGCGACACCCTTCTGCACAGTAATTCCAGAAATCTCGTCTTGTAGTACTACTGTTTCATTGGGCACTGTTGGCAGATGACATGCAGATTTTCTCATTGCCATAATGAAAAAAATGGGCTATGATACAGAAAAGGGCAGTATTGGGGAAATGACAGAGGAGGGATACTATGATTCTAATAACCGGCGCGAATGGGTTTGTAGGCCATCGACTGATGGAGATGGTGAAGGGTGCCACGCCCGCGCCATCTCTTCGGAATACCACGCAGGAAAACATCAAGCGAATCATTGAGGAAAGCGGCGCGGATACGATCATTCACACGGCGGCAATTTCCGATATCGGGGTGTGCCAGTCTGACCCGGAAGGATCCTACCTTGCCAATGTTCAGATTCCGTTGTGGATTGCCCAGGCTTCGGCAGGGAGAAAGCTGATTTGTTTCAGCTCTGATCAGGTCTACAGCGGCAGCACAGAGAATGGCCCCTATACTGAGGAGATGGTTGCCCCGGGGAATGTTTACGCGGCCCATAAGCTGGAAATGGAACAACGGGTGCTGGATTGCTTACCCAATGCCGTCATGCTTCGCGCCGAATGGATGTACGATATCCGCTCCCCAAAGCCCAACTATCTGCTGTACATTCTTCAGGCAACAGACATGGTTGCTTTCAGTTCCAGTCAGTATCGCGGCGTTACTTATTTGAGAGAAGTGGTTGAAAATATGGACAAGGTGATCCGACTTCCGGGAGGTGCTTACAACTTTGGCAGTGAAACTACCCAGTCCATGCATGAGATTACGAAACAGTTGGTGGCTCTGCTTGGAAAGAAGCTTGTGGTAGAGGACGCGCCGCCGAGACACAATCTGTGGATGAACTGCGGGAAAGCAAAAGGTTACGGAGTAAGCTTCAGCGATGTGCTGACCGGATTAACAAGATGCCTCACAGACTATGGGATAGACAATTTGGACACAGAATTCACATCTTTGGAGGAAAAAATATGAGTTTGGGGTTTCGCAATGCACAGCGCAATGATGTTGGGCTGATTCTGCAGTTTATCCGGGAACTGGCCGACTATGAGAAGATGCTTTCCGAAGTTGTGGCAGATGAAGCAACTCTGGAGGAGTGGATCTTTGACAAGCAGAAAGCGGAAGTAATCTTTGCGCTGGAAGGTGAAAAGGAGGTCGGCTTTGCGCTGTATTTCCACAATTTCTCAACGTTCCTTGGACGGGCAGGTATCTATCTGGAAGATTTGTATGTGAAGCCGGAATATCGCGGTAAGGGATATGGAAAAGCAATTCTCAAAAAACTTGCCTCCATTGCTGTGGAGCGGGGCTGCGGCAGGCTGGAATGGTGGTGCCTGGATTGGAACAAACCGAGTATTGACTTTTACCTTTCCCTTGGGGCAGAACCTATGGACGACTGGACTGTGTATCGTATTGCCGGAGAGACCCTTACCAATCTGGCTGAATAGGAGGAAAACAGAAATGAGAAAGAACTTTGGAGTGAAAGCGATTTGCTATCCCATGCCGGTGTTCATCATCGCCACCTACAATGCGGATGGAACCCCCAACGCCATGAACGCAGCCTGGGGCGGCATCAGCGAGGAGACGGAAATCACCATCTGTGTAGATTCTACTCACAAAACCGCTGAGAATCTGAAGACCCATAAGGCGTTCACGGTATCCATGGCGACTGCCGATTATGTGGCAGCCTGTGACTATGTGGGTCTCGTGTCCGGGAACAAGGAGCCGGACAAGTTCGCCAAGGCGGGTTTCCACGCAACGAAGTCCGAATTTGTGGACGCGCCTCTCATCGATGAGCTGCCCATGGCGCTGGAGTGCGAGGTGATTTCCTACGACCCCGATACCTGCCGCCTGGTGGGGAGAATCGTCAATGTGTCTGCTGAGGAATCCGTGCTGGGCCAGAACGGCAAGGTGGATGTGAGCAAGCTCCGTCCCATCACCTTTGACACCATGAACAATCAGTATCTGGTTCTGGGCGAAAAGGTCGGACAGGCGTTCCACGATGGCGTGGCACTCAAGTAAACAGCGGAAGCCCGGGTTTCTACCCGGGCTTCATTCTATTTTCGCTGCTCATATTGGGTGTCTTGTGGCTGCCCTTTTAGTTTTGCCGGTAGCTGTTGCTAACGTATCCTGTGTTGACTTTCCGGAAACGGACAACTATGATATATGGTAGAGTATGTGTTTGGACAGAAAAGAGGATAGGCAGGTGGGAAATATGCCCTTTGAAATCGTAAGAAATGACATTACCAAAATGCAGGTGGACGCCATCGTGAATACCGCCAATCCGAAGCCTGTGATCGGCAGCGGTGTGGATGCGGGGATTCATCGGGCGGCTGGGCCGGAGCTGCTGACCGCCCGGGAGAAAATCGGCAGAATCGGTGTGGGTGAAGCTGCCATTACCTCCGGCTTTGACTTGAATGCGAAGTATGTCATCCATACGGTTGGCCCGGTGTGGCGTGGCGGGCTGCTGGGAGAAGGGAAACTTCTGCGCAGCTGCTATGAATCCTCCCTTGCGCTGGCGTTGGAAAATGGCTGTGAATCCATCGCGTTTCCCCTGATTTCCTCCGGGAACTACGGTTTTCCCAAGGACAAGGCTCTGCAGATCGCCTTGGATGCCATCCGGGGCTTTCTGAATGACCATGAAATGATGGTTTCCCTAGCGGTGTTCGACCGGGAGGCCTTTCAGCTCTCCCGGCAGCGCTACAGGGAAGTTGCCAGCTTCATTGACGACAACTACATACAGGAAAAGACTGCACAGCAGATTTCGCCCCGCCATGCCCGTCCAGAAAGGGTTCTCCGGGATCGGGATGCGCTTGATGACTTCTGTGCGCCTATGGAATGCGCAGAACCTGCCCCGCCGCGCTCTGCAAGGAAAAACATTCCCCTTCCTTACGGGAAACCGAAGCCCCGTCTTGCCGACCTGCTGGCGGAGACGGATGCCGGTTTTTCCGAAACCCTGCTGAAGCTTATTGATAAGACCGGGAAAAAGGATTCCGAAATCTACACCAAAGCCAACCTGTCCCGGCAGCATTTCTCCAAAATTCGAAATAATCCCCACTATCAGCCCACCAAGCCCACCGCCATTGCTTTGGCGCTGGCATTGGAGCTGAATCTGGAGCAGACCCGGGATCTCATCGGTCGGGCGGGATATGCCCTGACCAACAGCAGCAAATTCGACGTGATTATCATGTACTTCATCCGGGAGAAGAATTATAACCTGTTCGATATCAACGCGGCTCTGTTTGAGTTTGACCAGAGCCTGCTGGGGGGATGACGATGACAGATTTACAATTCAATGCGGCTGAGGTTTTGGAAAAGAGACTCGCCTCCAGCTTGGGACTTGATCGGTATGCCGAGATTATGCAGAAGGCGAAAACAACGAGTATCTCAGAGGACAGAGAGTTTCAGCACTTATTTAACGCGTTTTACCGTGTGCGCAGAAACGAGGCTTGGCGGAAAACATACTACTCCCTGTTCGAGGAAATGAAGCAAGGGTCGCCGACCTTTGAATCCATCCTCCGCTTTTTGTACGAGAAAACAGGAAACATTGAAGCATCGTTTTCCAGTAAAATGCTTGCAACGCTGTGTCCTGAGAAACCGATTTGGAATCGTTATGTGCTGGAAAATCTGGGCCTGAAATTGGATGGCAGCAGCAAAGAACAGCAACTGCATAATGCGGTGCTGCTGTACAAAGAAATCGAAAACTGGTACTTAAGTTTTCTGACCACAGATAACGCAATGGCGTGTCTTGAAACATTCGACAACACATTCCACGGATATACCTGGATCAGTGATATTAAGAAAATTGACTGCTTCCTATGGGGCATTCGGTAGAAAATGTCCCCTGACAGTTGACCACTGGACACGAAAAACCTCCTATACTATGGGTGTAAACAAAAACACCACGGTATAGGAGGTACTTCATATGAAAAAGAATCTGACGGAACTGGTATTCATCTTAGATCGCAGCGGCTCCATGGCAGGGTTGGAAGGGGACACCATCGGCGGCTTTAACGCCATGATCGAAAAGCAGCGGGGCGAGCCGGGAGAAGCGGTCATCTCCACGGTGCTGTTTGACAATGAAACGGAGGTTATCCACGACCGGGTTCCCCTTGACCGGGTGCCCGCCCTGACGGAAAAGGAATACTATGTCCGGGGCTGTACCGCCCTGCTGGATGCCGTGGGCGGCGCCATCCACCACATCGGCAATGTCCACAAGTACGCCCGGGAGGAAGACCGCCCCGAGAAAACCCTGTTCGTCATCACGACAGACGGCATGGAGAACGCCAGCCGCCGCTATACATACGACAAAGTCAAGGCTATGATTGAGCGGCAGCGGGAAACCTATGGCTGGGAGTTTCTGTTCCTGGGAGCCAACATCGACGCAGCCCGGGAAGCAGCCCGGTTTGGTATTATGCCGGATTGTGCCGCCGACTACCACGCCGACAGCATTGGCACGGAAGAGGTCTACGAATCCGTCTGCGAGGCGGTGTGTCAGGTGCGCCGCGCCGCCCCGCTGAAAGCCAGCTGGAAGCAGAAAATTGATGCGGACTTCAAAGGGAGGAAGAGATAATGTACGGAGCAATTTTGGGCGATATCATTGGAAGTCCCTATGAATTTGACCAAGGATACAAGACGAAGGATTTCCCACTGTTTTCCCGCAATTCAAAATTTGTGCTTATCGACTTAACTCAGCAAGCCACCATATCTTGTAACAGTCCGAAATAT
>DSLFC04101__coassemble_224_pt1 | contig 118886 bp, 103 predicted proteins | sample DSLFC04101__metabat2_low_PE_021 | metagenome-assembled genome bin DSLFC04101 | reverse complement strand
ACCGTCTGCACCCACACCGTGGATATTGACTACGGCAAGATCAAGATGTATGTGGGCAACTACGACTTCTGGTATGAATCCTCTCAGATGGTCCAGGCCATGATCCGCAACAAGAATAAGCGCAACCAGGAGAAGATCGAGGAACTCCAGCTCTTCATCCAGCGCTTCTCTGCCAACAAGGCCAAGGCAAAGCAGGCAACCGCCCGCCGCAAGCTCCTGGACAAGCTCACCGTGGAAGAAATGCCCTCCTCCACCCGCCGCTACCCCTTCGTGGGCTTCCAGAGCGAGCGGGAGCTGGGCAAGGACGTGCTGACCGTCAAGGACGTGTCCGTTACGGTAGACGGCGTAAAGCTTCTGGACAATGTGTACTTCTCCGTGAACCGGACGGACAAAATCGCCTTCGTAGGCGAAAACGAGCTGGCCCAGACCGCCCTTTTCAAAATTCTCATGGGTGAGCTGGAACCCGATGAAGGCAGCGTCAAATGGGGCGTTTCCACCATCCGCAGCTACCTGCCCAAGGACAACAGCGAGTATTTTGAAGGCAACGAAATGGAACTGGTGGACTGGCTTCGGCAGTATTCCGCCAAGAAGGACGACGTCTACCTCAGAGGCTTCCTGGGACGGATGCTCTTCTCCAATGAGGACGTCTTCAAACCCGTGAACGTCCTCTCCGGCGGCGAGAAGGTAAGATGTATGCTCAGCAAAATGATGCTCAGCGGCGCCAATGTGGTCCTTCTGGACCAGCCCACCAACCATCTGGACATGGAATCCATTCAGGCGGTGAACAAGGGCCTGGAAGCGTTCTCTGGGGTGGTTCTGCTTGCCTCCCATGACCATGAGCTTCTGACCTCCACCTGTAACCGGGTCATCGCCTTCCAGCCCGATGGAACGATTATTGACAAGTACGGCACTTACGACGATTATCTTGCCTGGATGGCTGAACAGGGAAAGAAAGCGTAATAGGAGAACTCTATGAAAAAAATCTTAGATATCATTACGGAAAAAATGCAGGCGGCTTTCGAGGCCGCGGGCTACGACGCCTCTTTTGGCCGGGTCACCATATCCAATCGGCCGGACCTGTGCGAATACCAGTGCAACGGCGCGCTCTCCGCCGCAAAGCAGTACCACTGCGCCCCCATTCAGATTGCCAAAGCCGTGGCGGAAAAGCTGGACAGCCACGATTTTTCCATGGTGGAGGCCGTGATGCCGGGTTTCCTGAACCTGAAACTCAGCGATGAATTCCTGGCTTCCTATCTGGAAGAGATGCGGACCGCTCCCGACTTCGGCGTGGAGAAAATTGGCGCCGGAAAAACCATTGTGGTGGACTACGGCGGCGCCAACGTGGCAAAGCCCCTGCACATCGGCCACCTGCGGCCTGCCATTATCGGCGAGAGCTTGAAGCGGCTCCACAGCTTCCTGGGCTACAACGCCATTGGCGACGTGCATCTCGGCGACTGGGGCCTGCAAATGGGCCTTATCATCGCGGAGCTCAGGGAACGGCAGCCGGACCTGTGCTATTTTGATCCCGATTACACCGGGGAATACCCTGAGGAGCCCCCGTTCACCCTGTCCGACCTGGAAGAGATCTACCCCACCGCCTCTGCCAAGAAAAAGGAGGACCCGGAATTTGCCGAGAAGGCCCACATTGCCACCTTCGAGCTGCAGCAGGGCCGCCGGGGCTATCGGGCCATTTGGGACCACATTATGGGCGTGTCCCTGCCGGACCTGCGGCGCATTTACGACAGCCTGGACGTGCATTTTGAAAAGTGGCTGGGTGAAAGCGATGCGGACCCCTATATCCCCCCCATGATTGCCGACCTCAAGGCCCGGGGCTTCGCCGTTGAGAGCGAGGGCGCCTTGGTGTTCCCTGTGGCGGAGGAGGGGGACAAGAAGGAAGTGCCCCCCTGCATTCTGGTAAAATCCGACGGCGCAGCCATCTACGCCACCACGGACCTTGCCACCATGGTCCAGCGGATGAAGGATTTTGCTCCCGACAAAATGCTCTACGTCACCGACAAGCGCCAGGCTCTGCACTTTGAGCAGGTGTTCCGGGCCGCCAAAAAGAGCGGCATCGTCAAACCCGAGACGGTTCTGGAACACCTGGGTCATGGCACCATGAACGGAAAGGATGGCAAACCTTTTAAGACCCGTGACGGCGGCGTGCTCCGTCTGGAACAGCTCATCGCCGACATGACCACCTTCGTCCGGGCGAAAGTGGTGGAGAACAAAATCGTGGAAGAGGACCAGGTGGAGGACACCACGGCGAAAATTGCCCTTGCGGCCCTGAAATACGGCGATCTCAGCAACCAGCCCACCAAGGACTATAACTTTGACTTGGAGCGCTTCGCCGCCTTCGAGGGCAACACCGGACCCTACATCCTCTATACCATTGTCCGCATTAAGTCCATTCTGGAAAAGTTCGGCGACTGGAAGCACCTGCCCATCTCCCAGCCTGCCAACGCCTACGCCAAGGACTTGATGCTTGCCATCACCAAGTTTGGCCCCACGCTGGAGATCGCCCTCAAATCCTCGGCCCCCAATGTGCTCTGTGCCTATATTTATGATCTGGCGGGGTGCGTGAATAAATTCTACCACGAGACTCCTATCCTCAAGGAGGAGAACCAGCAGGTAAAAGCCGGCCACATCGCTCTCATTGGCCTTGCCAAGGACGTTTTGGAACAGTCCATCCAGATTCTGGGCTTCTCCGCTCCGGAAAAAATGTAAGAGGTGTGTACGAAAGGGGAGACATTTATGTCCTTCTTCCGTACTGTCAAGTCCCCGACTTTGCATCAGGCAAAGCCGGGGATTTGCGTATAACAGAGCCATAATGGGCTTTATTTCTTTAAGAATTTCAAAAAACAGCGGACTGTCCGAAAGAGGCTTTTCATGTTTTTTATGAGATATCTCAACGGAAAGTCACCGAAAGACACTTCGGACGCATCTTTGAATCTGCAGCATATCATTGAGAAATCTATAAACAGAAAAGAAGCCTTCGGAAAATGACTCTTGCAAACGGGCATAAACCTGCTATAATATGATACAAGTATTTTTATGCCTATAGAAAGGAGCGCCGGAGATGTCTCTGCGTGCCAAAATTTACAACACATGGATGAAAAAAAGGCCAAAAAACATCAGTCCCATGAAGATCGTGGCCCTGACCTTTGCCCTCATCATCTTCCTGGGAGCAACTCTTCTGAATCTGCCCATCGCCTCCCGAAGCGGTGTTTCCTGCGGCTTTCGCCCGGCCCTGTTTACCGCCACCTCCGCTACCTGTGTGACGGGGCTTGTCCTCTTTGACACCTTTATCCAATGGAGCGGCTTTGGCCAGGTGGTTATTCTGTGCCTCATTCAAATCGGCGGCCTGGGCTTTATGTCTGCTGCTACCTTGATTGTATTTCTCCTCCGCAAGCGCATCGGCCTCAAGCAGCGGCTGGTTATGGCCCAGGCGCTCAGCCTCAACGACATTGAAGGCGTGGTGCGGCTGCAAAAAACTGTGATATCCGGAAGCTTTACCATCGAGGGTTTGGGTGCCGCGATTTTGCTTTTTCGGTTCTGGCCGGAATACGGCTTCTGGAATGGCCTGAAATGGGGTGTTTTCCACGCTGTCTCTGCATTCTGTAATGCGGGTTTTGACATTTTTGGCTGCCTGAGCCCCGGTTCCAGCCTCATGGAGTTTCAGTCTGACCCCGTTGTGCTTTTGACGCTGTGCTCCCTGATCGTCGTTGGCGGCCTGGGATTTCTTGTATGGGAGGAGGTTGCAAAGCTCCGCTCCTTCCGAAAGCTGTCCGTCTATACCCGGCTGGTCCTTGCGACCACTGCCGGATTGATCCTGACGGGATGGGCCATCACCTGTTTCATGGAATGGAACAATCCCGAAACTTTGGGCCCCATGAGCCTGAGAGACAAGCTTTTAAACGGCCTTTTCCAGTCCATAACTCTCCGGACCGCAGGCTTTGCCTCGCTTAACCAGGCGGCCATGACAGAGGGGAGCAAAGCCATCTCGGTGATCTTCATGCTCATCGGCGGCTCCTCGGGCTCCACGGCCGGCGGCATCAAAACCGTGACCTTTGTGGTGCTCTTGCTTTTCATCGCCACCCGGGCCAGAGGCCGCTCCACGGTCTGCGCGTTCCGTCGGACAATTCCCCAGGGGCAGGTCCTGGACGCTATGACCATTGCCCTCATTATGCTGGCGCTTGCCATGGTAGGCGGCATCTTCATCAGCACCACATCTCCGGTGGGCTTTACGGATGCCCTTTTTGAAACGGCGTCGGCCCTTGGCACTGTGGGCCTCACCGCAGGCGCTACGGAAAAACTAAGCGCGGCGGCTCAGATTCTCATCATTATTTATATGTACTTCGGACGAGTGGGCGTTCTTACACTCAGCCTGGGCTTCCTGACGGGAAACAAGGTCGAAGAACGGTATCGCTACGCCCAGACAAATTTGCTTATCGGATAAGGAGATTATTTCCATGAAAACTTATGTTGTAATCGGATTGGGCCGCTTCGGCTCTGAAATTGCCCGGCAGCTGTGCATGCTGGGGGCGGAAGTTCTTGCTATGGATGTCCAGGAGCACCTGGTCCAGCAGGTGGCAAACGACGTGACCCACGCGGTGGTGGGCGATGCCCGGGACAAGGAAGTCCTGAAGGGACTGGGCGTCCGGAACTTTGACTGTGCCATCATCGCCATTGGCGATGACCTGTCCGCTTCGGTTCTGGCAGCCATGAACCTCCAGGAACTGGGGATTCATTACATCGTCTGCAAGGCCCACGATGAGACCCATCGCCGGGTCCTGGAACGGCTGGGAGTCAATCGGGTGGTCATTCCTGAAAAGGAGCACGCCCAGCGCCTGAGCCGGAGCCTCTATTCTCACAACGTTCTTGACTACATCGAACTTTCCGACGCCTACGGCATTGTGGATATGCCCGCCCCCAAGGAATGGATGGGCAAGACCCTGAAAGAAATCAACGTCCATGTGAAATTGGGCGTCAGCATCATTGCCATCAAAAACGGCAAAAAGACCACCATTGCCCCCGGCGGTGCCTTTACCATTCAGGAAGGGGATATTCTGTCGGTGCTGGGAGACAGCCTGTCGCTGGAAAAGGTTCAGAAGCTATGACGGAGCAATTCCTCTCCTCCCGGAAAAACCCCCTGCTCCAACAGGTGAAAAAGCTCCTGTCCTCCAAAAAAGAGCGGGAAGCCGCAGGGTTATTTGCTGCCGACGGGGTGAAGCTTTTGGAGGAGGCTGTGCGCTTCTGCCCGGAACTTCACACGGTGATCCTCTCGGAGGGTGTGGAGGCGGCGGTGCCTGAGACCGTGCGGGTCATCCGGGTGCCGGAGGATGTCATGGCGTGGATTTCGCCTATGGAGACGCCTCAGGGAGCCTTGTTTCTCTGCCGTCTGCCGGAGAGGAAGCACTTTTCCCCCGTACCTGGAATGCTCCTTTTGGACGGCATCCAGGACCCGGGAAACTTAGGAACCATCCTCCGGACCGCCGATGCCCTGAATGTGCCTGCGGTCCTTCTGGAGGGCTGTGCCGACCCCTACAGCCACAAGGTTATAAGGGCGTCCATGGGGGCGGTGTTCCGCACCCAGCCTGTGGTCTCCGCCTGGAACGAGGTGAAAGACGCCTGCAAAGAAGCGGGCATTCCCATTGCGGTGACGGCTCTGAGCCCCCGGGCAAGAGACATCCGGGAAGCGGACCTTTCTTCCATGGCTGTGGTCATCGGAAGCGAAGGCCGGGGTGTCCGGCAGGAAATTCTGCAAAGCGCACAGCAGGAACTCATCATTCCCATGAATCCCCACTGCGAATCGTTAAACGCCGCCATCGCCGCTGCCATTGTCATGTGGCAGATGCAATAGCGGATTTTTTAGGAAAGAGGGCGTAAGGATGCAGGTACACTGGATATGGCTTTCTACCCGCCTGGGCCTGAGCGACCGGGACAAGCGGGCCCTTCTGGATGCCTACCGGGACCCCGAGCGCCTTTACTACGCCGACCGGGATTCCTACGACCTGATTCCGGGCCTTACGTCCCAGGGAAAGGACGCCCTCTGCGACAAGCGCTTGGCAGAGGCGGAGAAAATACTGGATACCTGCATGAAAAAGCGTCTGGGACTTCTGACCTATCAGGACGCGGCCTATCCCTCTGCACTGAAAACCATCCCAGACCCGCCCCTGGTCCTCTATTATAAAGGCCGGCTTCCGGATTTTGACGGCAGCCCTGTCATCGCCGTGGTGGGTACGCGTAAGGCTACCGCTTACGGCCTTACCACCGCCAAACGCCTGGGCACGGAGATTGCCCGGTGCGGCGGTATTTTGGTTTCCGGCATGGCCTTTGGCATTGACGCCATGGCCATGGAAGGAGCCCTCAGCGCCGGAGGAACCGTAGTGGGTGTCCTGGGCTGCGGAGCCGATGTGGTCTACCCCAGGCGCAACGCTGCCCTTTTTAAAGATACGGAAGCGTGCGGTTGTATCCTCAGTGAATTTGTCCCCGGTACGGAGCCTGCGCCCTGGACTTTTCCAAAACGCAACCGCATCATCAGCGGCCTGAGCAACGGCACCCTGGTGGTGGAGGCTCCGGAAAAGAGCGGTGCCCTTATCACGGCCCGCCTGGCGGCAGAGCAGGGGAGAGACGTCTATGCAGTCCCCGGAAATATTGACCTGCCCACCTTTGCCGGAAGCAATCGCCTCCTGCGGGACGGCGCTGCCATGGTCTGCTCAGGCTGGGACATTTTGTGCGAATATGAAGGGCTGTACCCGGATAAAATTCGGAAGGACCTGGCAGCCGCTCATCTCACTGCCTACCCGGACGAGGTGGCGGAGGCTGCTGCACTTGGTGAACGAAGCGAGGCAAAAGTGGCCCAAAAGGCCGCAGTTCCCGCGGCTTCACCAAAACTTAAGAAAGATTTAGACCGTAAAACCATTGACAAGGAGCCAAAAGGCGCTTATAGTGACGTAAATGACCTGCTGCAAACCCTAAGTGGTGACGAACAGGCAGTGATTCAGGCTCTGCAAGGGGGCCAGCGATTGGTGGACGAGGTGAGCGCCGAAACAGGCCTCGCCGCCGGCAGGCTTCTTATGGTGCTGACTGCGCTGGAAATGAAAGGCCTCATAAAGCGCCTTCCCGGCAGATGCATTGCAAGAGCCAATTCGTAAAACGAAACGGAGAATCAGCATTCATGGGCAAACCAAGTAATCTAGTGATTGTGGAGTCGCCCTCCAAGGCAAAGACCATCGGCCGCTACTTAGGGCCGGACTACACCGTAAAGGCCAGCATGGGCCATCTGCGGGACCTGCCCAAAAGCAAAATGGGCGTGGACTTGGAGCACGACTTTACACCCCAATATATCCCCGTCCGGGGAAAGGAAGCCCTTATCAAGGAACTGAAAGCCGCCGCAGCCGATGCGGATACGGTCTATCTCGCAACGGACCCGGACCGGGAGGGAGAGGCCATTTCCTGGCACCTGAAGGAACTTCTGGGCCTTCCCGATGAGAAAGCCCACCGGGTGACCTTCAATGAGATCACCCAGAAGGTGGTGAAAGAATCCATTCGCCACCCGAGAGATATCGACTACGACCTAGTGGATGCCCAGCAGGCCAGAAGAATTCTGGACCGCATCGTGGGCTATGAACTCTCGCCGCTTCTGTGGAAGAAAGTGCGCCGGGGCCTCTCGGCGGGCCGTGTCCAGAGCGTGGCAACCCGCTTGGTTGTGGACCGAGAGAATGAAATCCGGGCCTTCCAGCCGAAAGAATACTGGACCCTGGACGTGACGCTGCAGCGTGTGGGAAAACCCGGCTCCTTCCAGGCGCGGTTCTGGGGCGAGGACAAAAAGCGGGACCTTAACAATGAGGAAGAGGCCCAGGCGGTTCTTGACCACATCCAAGGGAAGGATTTCACCATTACAAACGTGAAAAAGGCGGAAAAAAAGCGCTCCTCCGCGCCTCCCTTTACTACCTCCACCTTACAGCAGGATGCTTCCCGGAAGCTGGGCTTTACCCCCCGGAAAACCATGATGATCGCCCAGCAGCTCTACGAAGGCGTGGAGGTGGAAGGCGAGGGCACCACGGGTCTCATTACCTATATGCGTACCGACTCCCTGCGCCTTTCCGACGAAGCCATGGATGCCGCAGCAAATTTCATTCTGAACCGCTACGGAAATGACTATTATTACGGAAAACACCATGTATTCAAAACAAAATCCGGCGCCCAGGATGCCCACGAAGCCATTCGTCCCAGCCATGTGGAGCTGGAGCCGGAACGGGTCCGGAGCAGCCTGACCCAGGACCAGTATCGGCTCTACAAGCTTATTTGGAGCCGCTTTCTGGCAACCCAGATGGCAAATGCCGTTTACGATACCGTATCCATCGATGCGGAGTGCGAAACCCATGTGTTCCGGGCCAGCCATCAGAGCATGCGCTTCCCCGGCTTCATCGCCGTCTACGAAGAGGGCCGGGACGATGAGGGCGAGGCCGTGGGTTCCCCCCTGCCGGACCTTAGCGTAGGGGAGAAGGCTACCGCCTCCAAGACGGAAAAGGAACAGCATTTCACCCAGCCCCCTGCCCGGTACACCGAAGCCACTCTGGTCAAGGCCATGGAGGAAAAGGGCATTGGCCGTCCTTCCACCTATGCCGCTACGGTCTCCACCATTGAGGACCGGGAGTATGTGGAAAAGAAGGACCGCCGCCTGGCACCTACACCCCTGGGCGAAATTGTCACAGGGCTTATGATGGACCGATTCCGGGACATCATCGACATCGAATTTACCGCCAACATGGAGTCCCAGCTGGACGCCGTGGAGGAGGGCAAACAGAACTGGAAAACGGTGCTGTCGGAGTTTTATCAGGGATTCAGCCGTGAAATGCAGGAGGCGGAGACCGCCCTGGAGGGCGTGCGCCTGAAGGTCCCCGAAGAGGAGACCGACGAGATCTGCGAGCTCTGCGGCCGGAAAATGGTCATTAAAATGGGCCGTTTTGGCAAATTCCTGGCTTGCCCCGGCTTCCCCGAGTGCAAAAACGCAAAACCCCTGGTGGAACGGATGCCCGGCCGCTGCCCAAAGTGCGGCAGCGGAATGCTGAAGCGGAAGTCCAAAAAGGGCTATGCGTTTTACGCCTGCGAAAAGGGCCCGGAGTGCGGCTTTATGACCTGGGATGTGCCCACAGCAGAGGACTGCCCGGAATGCGGCCAGACCCTGTTCAAAAAATCCGGCAAGGGCCGCATGAAGCCCTTCTGCATCAATGAAAACTGCGGCCGCTTCCTCCCTGAGGACCAGCGGGGCTACTATAAGAAAAAAACCGCCGCGGAAGGGGAAGAAACGGAAAAAGCCCCGGAAAAGAAGACGGCGAAAACCAAAAAAACCGCGGCCAAGAAGCCTGCGGCTAAGAAAACCGCCGCCAAAAAGACCAAGGAGACAGCAAAATGAAGGTGAAAGTCATCGGCGCAGGCCTCGCCGGATGCGAGGCTGCATGGCAGCTGGCAAACCGGGGGCTGGAGGTAGTGCTTTACGAAATGAAGCCTAAAAAAATGACCCCGGCCCACCATAGCAGCGACTTCGCGGAATTGGTCTGCTCCAATTCCCTCCGGGGAGACCGACTGGAAAATGCCGTGGGTCTTCTGAAAGAGGAGCTTCGCCGCTGCGGCAGTCTCATCATGCAGTGCGCCGAAGCCACCCGGGTGGAAGCAGGAGGCTGTCTCGCCGTAGACCGTGGGGGCTTCTCCAAAATGGTCACGGAGAAAATCAGAAGCCATCCCAATATCCACGTGGTGGAAGAGGAAGTGACTTCCGTACCTGAGGGACCTGTCATTATCGCCACAGGCCCCCTGACTTCCGATGCCATGTCCGACGCCATCGGGGAATACTTTGGTCATACGGGGTATCTCCACTTCTTTGATGCCGCCGCTCCCCTGGTGACTGCGGACTCCATCGATATGGAATGCGCCTGGTGGCAGTCCCGCTACGACCGGGGCACGCCGGACTACATCAACTGCGCCATGAACAAAGAAGAATATACCGCCTTTGTTCAGGAGCTCCGAACGGCCCAGGAGGCCGAAGTCCACGGCTTTGAGGATAAAAACGTCTTTGAAGGCTGTATGCCCGTAGAGGTCATGGCCCGGCGGGGCGAGGATACCCTGCGCTACGGCCCCTTGAAACCCGTGGGTCTGCGGGACCCGAAAACCGGGAAGGAGCCCTATGCCGTGGTTCAGCTCCGCCAGGACAACGCCGCAAAAAGCGTCTTTAACCTGGTGGGCTTTCAGACCCACCTGAAATTCCCAGAGCAGAAGCGGGTGTTCTCCATGATTCCGGCCCTTAAGAATGCGGAATTCGTCCGCTACGGAGTCATGCACCAGAATACTTTCCTCCAGAGCCCCAAGCTGTTGGACCGATACTACGCAGACCGCAGAAACCCAATGGTTGCCTTTGCAGGACAAATGACCGGGGTGGAGGGGTATGTGGAATCCACCGCTTCCGGCTATCTGGCAGCCGTTGCCATGGCGGCCCGGCTGCAAAACCGGGAGGTTCCGGACTTCCCTAAGGAGACTGCCATCGGCGCTCTGGGTTTGTACATCAGCGATGAGAATATTGAAAACTTCCAACCTATGAATGTAAATTTCAGCATTATTTCTCCTCTGGAACAGCGTATCCGGAAGAAAGCGGAGAAAAATATTGCCATTGCGAACCGATCTCTCGCCATCATTGATGCCCTGGTGACGGCGGGAATCTGATAGAAACCGAGAAAGAGGTGGATAGAATGAAGATCATTTTGGACGCCATGGGCGGCGACAATGCTCCGGAGGCTCCTGTCCTGGGGGCTTTTGATGCGGCAAAATCTCTGGGAGCAGAGATTACCCTGGTGGGCCGGGGAGAGGAAATTCTGGAGGTCATGAAAAAGCATGGCATCAAGGACCTCCCTCAGGGCGTGGAGATTGCCCATGCCGACGATGTGGTGGATATGCACGACGACCCGGCTTCCGTGCTCCACAAGCGGAAAAACTCCTCCATGGTGGTGGGTCTGAAAATGCTCTCTGAAGGCAAGGGCGATGCCTTTGTGTCTGCGGGCTCCACAGGGGCGCTGCTCACAGGTGCAACCCTTCTGGTAAAGCGTGTCCGCGGTATCCGCCGGGCCTCCATGGCTCCCGCCATGCCCACAAAGACCGGGGGAAAGGTGGTCATTTGCGACTGCGGCGCCAACGCCGAGTGCACTGCGGAGTTCCTGCTCCAATTCGGCCTGGTGGGCTCCGCCTACGCAAAAAGCGTTCTCGGCATCCAGAACCCCCGGGTGGGCTTGCTCAATATCGGCACCGAGGACACCAAGGGCACCTCTCTGCAAAAGGATGCCTACGCCCTTCTCAAAGAGGCGGGGAACAAGGGCATCCTGAACTTTACAGGCAATGTGGAAGCCCGGGGCGTGCCTCTGGGTGAGGTGGACGTGGTGGTCTGCGACGGCTTCAGCGGCAACGTGCTGTTAAAGTCCATCGAGGGCACCGCCATGTTCATGGGAAGCCTGCTAAAGCGCATTTTCAAGAAGAACCTGGGCACCAAAATTGGCTATCTGCTCTGCAAGAGCGGCGTTGGTGATATGATGAAGCTCCTGGACTACCGGGAAATCGGCGGCACCCAGCTGCTGGGCATTCAGAAGCCCGTTATCAAGGCCCACGGCGCCTCCGACGCTCTGGCCTTCCGCAACGCTGTGGGACAGGCCGTCACTGCTACAAAGGGTAACTTCACCGCACAGCTTGAAAAGGACCTGAATGCCATCAAGGAGATGGAAGCATGATACGTGACCTGGAAGAAGCCATCGGCTATCATTTTCACAATATATCCCTGCTGCAGAATGCCCTGACTCACTCCTCCTACGCCAATGAGCGCTGGCACAACAGTCTTCTGAGCAACGAGCGGCTGGAGTTTCTGGGGGACAGCATCCTGGGAATGCTGGTGGCGGAATATCTCTTCCGGACTTTCCCTGACCGTCCCGAAGGAGAGCTGACCCGGATGCGGGCAGATATGGTCTGTGAAAAAACCCTGGCTGCAGTGGCAGACCGTATTGGCCTGGGAAAACACCTTATGCTGGGCCACGGAGAAGAACAGGGCGGCGGCCGCAGCCGGGAGTCCATTCTGGCCGATGCCGTGGAGTCTGTCATTGCCGCTTGCTTCTTGGATGGCGGCATCCAGGCGGCCCTGGGCTTTGTCCAGCGGTTTATTCTGGTGGAGGTTCCGGTCCATAAGCTTCACAACGCCGACTATAAGACCCAGCTCCAGGAACTGGTCCAGCAAAAGCGGAACCAGAGCCTCCGCTACGAGCTGGTGGGACAGTCAGGGCCTGACCACGACAAGAAATTTGACGTGGAAGTGTCACTCAACGGTGCTGTGGTGGGCCTTGGCTCCGGCAGCAGCAAAAAGCGGGCTGAGCAGGACGCTGCCAGATGCGCCATAGAGAAGCTCTTCCCCGGCGAGATTTAAGGCAAATATTGCAAAGCGCCCCCGAAGGAGCAACCCTCGGGGGCGCTTTGTACCGAAATTGACTATTTTTACCCTGGTATTGACAATCAGAGACAAAAAAAGTATAATACATAGGTTGGCACTACGCCAGACAAGAATTCCGAAAGGAGCGATCCCAATGGAGCGCAGTGTTTCTTTGAACGAAAAGCTGGAGGAAGTCTGCCGGCTTTTCCGCATTGAATATGAATACTTGGGTTACGAGACCATTCAGATGGGCAACGTGAACCAGACCTATAAAGTGAATTTCCGTCTGCCGGATGGAAACAAGAAATCCTTCCTGGTGCAGAACGTTAATACATACGCTTTCCGCAACCCCGTTGGCCTTATGGACAATATTGACAAGGTCACGGAGCACATCCGGGCCAAGAAGTCCGGCAAGTGCGCCCTCCATTTCCACCACACCGCTGACCGCAAAACCTACGTCATCGACGGAAAGAACTTCTGGCGCATGACCAACTACGTTCCCTCCGTGACCTATAACACGGTGCAGGATATGAACGTGGTCCGCAACGCCGGAAAGGCCTTCGGCGGGTTCCAGATGGACCTGGCGGATTTCGACATCTCCACCCTCATCGAGACCATTCCCAACTTCCACAATACCCGGACCCGCTATGAGGCTTTCAAAAAGGCCGTCCGGGAGGATAAGGCCGGAAGAGCGGAAAGCGTCCGGGAGGAGATTGACTACCTTCTGTCTGTGCAGGAGGATGCCTGCCGCCTGACGGACCTGTACCTGGCCGGAAAGCTCCCCCTGCGGGTGACCCACAACGATACCAAAATCAACAATGTCCTCTTTGACCCCCAAACCAACGATGCTTTGGTGGTTGTCGATCTGGACACGGTCATGCCGGGCCTTATGGGCCACGACTTCGGCGATGCCATCCGCTTCGCTGCCAATGCTGTGGAAGAGGATTGTCCGGATGTCAGCAAAGTTCATTTGAATATGGACGTATTCAAGGCCTTTGCCGAGGGATTCTTGGAAAAGACCGCCAAGACCATGACGGAGACGGAAGTGGAGACCCTGGCACCCAGCTGTTTTGTGCTGACGGCGGAGCTGGCCACCCGATTCCTGGCAGACTATCTGGACGGGGACCTGTACTTCAAGACCAATTCTCCCGACCATAACCTGGTGCGGACCCGCTGCCAGATTGCCCTCTGCAAGGACATGATGGCACGGATGCAGGAAATGGATGAGACGGTCCGGGCTTGTGTAGCCGCTGCAAAGTAAAAAGTTCAGAGGGGACCGCCTGGGGTCCCCTCTTTTCTGTGCAAAAATTTCCGCCGGGTTCTTCTTCTGGGGAAGAGACTGTGCTATAATGAACGAAGAATTCATACAAGAGGCACCCTCGGCCGGGAAATGGCACTTTATCATACAAACGGCACGGCTGATGGCTATGATTGAATTTCCATGTGCATGACAAATCAGGAAAAAGATTTGGAGATGGCCTATGAACTACAAAATTGCAATTTGTGACGACAGCTCTGCCGACGCCGTCTACGTTTCCGGGTTTGTGGAAGCCTGGGCAAAGGAACGGGGATATACGGTACAGCTTCAGAAATTTTCCTCGGCGGAGCAATTCCTTTTTCACTATGCCGAGAATAAACAATACGATATTCTCCTTCTGGACGTGGAAATGGGGGAGATGGACGGGGTGAGTCTGGCCAAACGGGTCCGACAGGAGAATGAGACAATGCAGATCGTCTTCATCACAGGCTACTCCGACTATATCTCCGAAGGCTATGAGGTGGCGGCGCTGCACTATCTCATGAAGCCTGTAAAAGGGGAGAAGCTCTTCTCCGTTCTGGACCGTGCTGCGGAAAAGCTCAAGAAGAACGGCAAGGTGCTGACCTTCGATCAGGGCGGCGAGGTAGTGCGCTTTCCCGTCTACCAGGTCCGCTGGGCGGAGGTCCGGTCCAACTACGTGACCATTCACGGAAGGGAAGACGTCACCGTGAAAATGCCCCTGGGAGAATTGCAGGAAAAGCTGGGAGAGGGCTTTTACCGGGTAGGCAGGTCCGCCATTGTGAATCTAAGCTGCATTGAACGGGTGACGAAATCCGAGATCCGCCTCCAGGACGGGACTTTTGTTCCGCTGCCCAGAGGCGCTTACGAGGGCGTGAACCGGGCCATCATCAACATGGGGTGAAACTATGGGATTTCTTTCCAAGAAAATTGACAAGCAAATTGCGGCTTACCAGCGGGAGCTCATTGAGACTCACTATGCCGAGGTGGACAATATGTACCGCCAAATCCGAGGCTGGCGCCACGACTATCGCAACCACATCCAGGTCATGAAGGCCTACGCGGCGCAGGGCGACTGGGACGCCATCTGCCGGTACTTGGACGAGCTGGACACGGACCTGAACACCGTGGACACGGTGATTAAAACCGGCAATCCCATGACCGATGCCATTTTGAACTCCAAAATTTCCCTTGCCAGGTCCAAGGGAATTGAGGTCCACGCCGATGCCCACATCCCCGTGAAGCTGCGCCTGTCGGAACTGGACCTTTGCTGCATCATTGGCAACCTTTTTGACAATGCCATCGACGCCAGCATGGGCCTGCCCCCGGAAGGACGGCTCATTCGGGTGTACATGGATATGAAAAACACCCAGCTGTACATCTCCTTTACGAATTTCACCTCCGGCGGAAAACTCCAAAAAGTAGGGAAACGCTTCCTCTCCACCAAGGGCGAGGGCCATGGCTTCGGCCTCGTGCGCATTGACGCCATTGTGGAGCGGCTGGATGGCTATATCAGCCGCAACTCCGAGGACGGCGCCTTCACCACGGAAATTTTGCTCCCGGCGCTCTGATTTTTGCAATTCGTCCCCCGCAGAATACAAATCGTCCCCCGATTGTGCCATCGGGGGATTTTTGTGATAGGATATGCCTGTAAACCAAAGCACCGCGGGAACAAAGGAAGGAATCACTATGAGAAAGTCTCAGAAACAAAAGAATCGATACTCCATGGGAGCGTGCGTCGGCTATATGCTCTCCATGGCGTGGAGACACAATAAACGCGTCATTTTCAGCGTCCTGGCTCTCGCGGCCATGAGTGTGGGACTCAGCGTCACAGAGCTCTACGCCGCACCTCGAATTTTGCAGAAAGTCACGGATCAGGCACCTTTGGGAGAACTTCTTGGAACCATCGCCGTCTTTACCCTGACCCTGTTTTTTCTGAGAGCCTTGAAATCCTACACAGAGGACGCCAACTCTTTGGAAAGAGTGGACCTGCGGACCTGGATTATCTGCGACCTGGTCCGGAAGATGTTCACCACCTCCTACCCCAACACCCTGGACCCGGCGGCCATCAAGGCCATGGACGGCGCCATGAATGCCAACAGCTCCAACCACTCGGACACGGAACGCATCTGGCTCACCCTGACCACTTTGCTCGCCGATGTGGCAGGCTTTCTCATCTACCTGGTCCTGCTGACAAAGGTCTCACCCTGGATTCTGCTGGTGATTCTCACAAGCTCCGTGGCGGGGTTCTATGTGAACAAAAAGGTCCGGGATTGGGACTTCCGGCACAAGGAGGAAGAGCTGAAGATTTGGACCCAGGAAAATTCCCTGGAAAAGAGGTCCCAGTCCGTGGAGCTTGCCAAGGACATCCGTATTTTCGGCTTGGCGCCCTGGCTGAGAGAGATTTACGACGGCGTCATACGGAGCCATCAGGCGCTGGTGGAGCGGCGGCACAGAGGTTACTTCTGGGCCAGCCTGACGGATGTGGCATTGTCTCTGCTCCGGAGCGGCGTGGCCTACGCCTACCTTATTACCATGGTCTTACAGGGCAGCATCACCGCAGCGGAATTTCTGCTCTTTTTCTCTGCCGTCAGCGGCTTTACAGCCTGGGTTACCAGTATCCTTTCGGAGTTCGTCACCCTCAATGAGGAGTGCCTGTCCATTTCCCAGGTGATGACCTACCTGAATTGGACGGAGCCCTTCCGATTTACAGGGGGCAAGCCCCTTCCCCAAGGGGATGCCTGGGAGCTGAAACTGGAAGACGTCACCTTCCGGTATCCCGGCACTGACAAGAACCTGTTTGAACATCTGAATCTCACCATCCATCCCGGCGAAAAGCTGGCGGTGGTGGGCCTCAACGGCGCAGGCAAGACCACTTTGGTAAAGCTCCTGGCTGGCTTCTACGACCCCGATGAAGGCCGGGTTCTCTTGAACGGCCAGGATATCCGGGAATTTAACCGCCGGGATTACTACGGCCTTCTCTCCGCGGTGTACCAGGAATTCTCCATTCTGGACGCCACCGTGGCGGACAACGTGGCCCAAGGCGAAAATCCCAATGAAGAAAAAATTTGGAACTGCTTGGAGAAAGCGGGCCTCAAATCCTTTATTGAGGGCCTGCCCCAGAAACTACAGACCCACGTGGGCCGGGATGTGTACTTAGACGGCACCCTCTTCTCTGGCGGCCAGACCCAGCGGCTGATGCTGGCCCGGGCCCTCTATAAGGATGGCCCCATCCTCATTCTGGACGAGCCCACCGCCGCCCTGGACCCCATTGCAGAAAGCGACATCTACACGAAATACAGCGACATGACCACTGGGAAGACTTCCCTCTTTATCTCCCACCGCCTGGCCTCCACCAGGTTCTGCGACCGGATTATTTTCCTGGCTCACGGTAAAATTGCAGAGGAAGGCACCCACGAGGAACTGCTGAACCTGGGCGGCGAATACGCAAAGCTCTTCCAGGTCCAGAGCCGCTACTATCAGGAAGGAGATACCCAGAATGGAAAGGGAAATTGACCGCAAACAGGCGGTATTGGCTGAAATTCGCGGCCTGAAACTGATTGGGGCCTACGCGCCGGGCCTGATTCCCTCCACGGTCCTGCAATCTCTTGTGACCGCCCTGAGCCCCTATGCTACCATCTGGCTCTCGGCTCAGCTCCTGGAAGAACTGGCGGGACAGTGCCGGGCAAGCGTTCTGTGGAAATGGGTCATTGCCACTCTGGCAGTGACGGCAACGATGGGGATTATGAGCGCACTGCTAAAGCGCTGGTATGACACTTGCAGCGCTATGTATGACCCCAATAAAAGGCGCATCTTTACGGACAAGTTCTTCTCTATGGACTATGCCGATGTGGACGACCGGAAAATCCGGGACCTGCGGGCCCAGATTTTCCAGAATGAGAATTTCATGGGCTACGGCTTGAACCGCTGCCTTGAGAATCTAAAAAACCTGGTTCAGTCTGTAGTGGGCATCCTCAGCGGCCTGGGCCTCACCGTGACGCTCTTTATCAGCCCTGTGGCGGACGCCAAATGGCGCATTCTCAACGGCTTCCTGCCTCCGCTGGCCCTGATGGCAATGATGGCCCTGACGATCTGGTTCGGTGCAATCACTTCCCGCATTCTCATGCAGAAGCAAACCGAGATGAACGATTTGGGAACCCTGGGCAATCGTCTCTTTCACAAGCTGTTCAATATGTGCCCGGACGGCAAGCGGCGGCTGGACATCCGTACCTACAGCCAGGAGAAGATCATCCGGCCCACTATGGATGAGTCTGCCTTTGTACCCGGGGGACCCTTTGACCGCCTTTATAAAGGCCCCTGGAGTATGCTTGCCTCCGCTGCCAATGGAACCAGCGCCATTTTCACCGGATGTGTCTACATCTTCGCCTGTCTGAAAGCCTGGGGTGGAGCTTTCGGCATCGGTTCCGTGACCCAGTATGTGGGCGCCGCCACGGCCTTGGCGGGGAATGTGGCCATGTTCCTGGAGACTGTGAACTTCATCTCCGCCAACGCCCCCTTTATGGAGGACACCTTCCGTCTTCTGGACACCCCCAACGCCATGTACCAGGGGAGCCTCACCACGGAAAAGCGCTCCGACCGGCAGTACCATGTGGAGTTCCGGGACGTGTCCTTTCGATACCCCGGAACCGAAAACTGGGCCCTGCGGCACGTAAACATGAAGTTCAAGGTTGGCAGCCGTCTGGCCATCGTAGGCGAAAACGGCAGCGGCAAGACCACCTTCATTAAGCTTCTGTGCCGTCTCTATGACCCTCAGGAGGGGCAGATTCTTCTCAACGGCATCGATATCCGCAAGTATAACTACCGGGACTACATGGACATCTTTTCCGTGGTGTTCCAGGACTTCCAGCTCCTGCCCCAGAGCCTGGGCGCCAATGTTGCAGGCAGCGGCAGTTATGACCGGGAGCGGGTCAAAAAAGCCCTGGTGGACGCAGGTTTTGAAGAGCGTATGAGCGCCATGCCCCAGGGCCTGGATACCCAGCTTTACAAAGACTTTGCAGAAAACGGCGTGGAGGTCTCCGGCGGCGAGGCCCAGAAGATCGCCATTGCCCGTGCCCTCTATAAGGACGCCCCCTTCATCATTCTGGACGAACCCACGGCTGCCCTGGACCCCATGGCAGAAGCTGAAATTTACGGGAAATTCAACGACATTGTCACGGATAAAACCGCCATTTACATCTCTCACCGCCTGTCTTCCTGTAAATTCTGCGATGAAATTGCAGTCTTTGACCAGGGACAGGTTGTCCAGCAGGGCACCCACGATGGCCTGGTGGAGGCAGAAGGAAAGTACCGGGAACTCTGGAATGCCCAGGCCCAGTATTATACCAAATAAAAGCCGTAAGAATGAAACCGCCCCAAGGCGTCCCTTCCCGGGGACAGCCTTGGGGGAGCCACCCTGGCTGGGGTGGCTTTTTCTCTTGCAAAGATTGGAAAAATGGTGTATAATAACCATAACTATGTGAATTTCCGGAATGGGCAGAAAGGGGGCGCTGGAATGCCGAAAAAGGTTCTGTTTGTTGCCACTGTGGTGAAGACCCACATTATGCAGTTTCATGTACCTTACCTCAAAATGTTTCAGGACATGGGCTGGGAGACGGCGGTTGCCGCGAAAAACGACTATGAAAACCCCGCCGACTGCGTCATTCCTTTCTGCGACGTCTACTACGACATCCCCTTCCAGCGGATTCCCTGGAAAAAAGGAAACCTTCGCGCCTACAAGATGCTGAAGGCCATCATTGAGGAGGGCAGCTACGACATTATCCACTGCCACACGCCGGTGGGTTCCATTATTGCCCGCTTTGCTGCAATCGGCGCCCGGAAACGGGGGACGAAAGTCATCTATACCGCCCACGGCTTCCACTTTTTCAGCGGCGCCCCCATCCAGAACTGGCTTCTCTATTTTCCCATGGAATGGCTGTGCGCCTTTTTTACCGACGTGCTCATTACCATCAATCGGGAGGATTACTATAGAGCAAAGCGCCTGATGCACCCGAAGCGCCTGGAATACGTTCCCGGCGTTGGCATTGACACGGAAAAGTTCTGCCACTCAGCGGAAAACCGTCTGGAAAAACGGAGAGAGCTGGGCTTTGGGGACGACGCGTTTCTCATGCTCACCGTGGCGGAAATGACAAAAAACAAGAACCACATTACGGTGCTCAGGGCTATGGAAGGTCTGAAAAGCGCCCCGGAATTTCAAAAGCTCCACTATCTCATTGTAGGCCGGGGAGAAGAGTGGGAACACCTGAAAGAGGCTGCCCAAGCCATGGGCATAGAAAATCACGTCCACTTCCTGGGTTACCGCAGCGACGTACCGGAGCTTTACGGCAGCGCGGACCTCTTTGTTTTTGTGCCTTTCCGGGAAGGGCTGTCTGTGGCCCTGATGGAGGCCATGGGCAGCGGCCTGCCTATCCTCTGCACGAAAATCCGGGGAAACACCGACCTTATTGAAGACAACGTTTCCGGCAAATTTGTGGAAAACAATCCAAAAGCGCTCAGTGCGGCCATTGGGAGCCTTTGGCATGACGGCGAAAAACGGGAAGCCCTGGGCCGGGAGGCGCAGAGGAAAATTCAGGATTTCAGCGCCGAAAATGTCCATAAACGGATGAAAGATATCTACTTGAGCCTATAAAAAGGAGGGCATCTATGGCTGGCACGCTGATTGTCTCTCTGGATTTTGAGCTTTTTTGGGGCATGCTGGACGTGTGCCCTCTGGAAGCCTACCGGGACCATGTTCTGGGAGGAAGAAAGGCCATTCCGGAACTTCTGGACCTCTTCACAAAATACGGCATCCACGCCACCTGGGCCGCCGTGGGCTTCCAGTTTGCGGAAAACTATGGGGATTTGCAGAGCTTTCTGCCAAAGGAGCGGCCTACCTATCAGAACCCCAATTTGGACCCCTACGGCTACGCTGAGAAGGCCGGAGACGGCGCCTGCTTCTACGCGCCGAATCTGATTCGCATGATTGCCGACACCCCCGGTCAGGAGATCGGAAGCCATACCTTCTCCCACTACTATTGCCGGGAAAAGGGCCAGACGGTGGAGCAGTTTGCCGCCGACATGACCGCAGCGAAACAAATCGCCGCGGCCAAGGGATACGACGTAAAATCCGTCATTCTCCCGAGAAACCAGTGCGAGCCTTCCTACACCAAAGTGCTCCGGAACCAGGGCTTCACCGCCTACCGGGACGAGGAAAACGACTGGATTCATGAAAAAATCGCCTTCCGTCCCCTAAAGCGAGCCCTGCGGCTTCTGGACGTGTACCTGCCCCTGACGGGTCAGGGAGGCTACATCCCCAAAAACGAGGACGGCATCTGGAATCTCACAGGTTCCCGGATGTACAAGCCCATTTTCCCCCAGCTTCAGTTCCTGGAGGGGCTGAAGCTTCACAGAATCAAGGCCCAAATGCGCCATGCGGCGAAAAACGGGCTCACGTTCCATCTCTGGTGGCATCCCCACAACATCGGGGTCCGGACTGCGGAGCATCTGGCGCAGCTGGAGGAAATTTTCCGGTACTTTCGAAAAATGCAGGAACAATACGGGATGGAAAGCCAAAATATGGGCGAAATGGCCCGGAAGCTGGAGGCGCAGCCGTGAAAGTCATGCACGTTTTAAACTCCCGCATTTATTCCGGCGCGGAGAAGGTGGTCTGTCAGATCATAAATGACTTCCGGGGAGAAGCGGACATGGTCTACTGCAGTCCGGAAAGCGACATTGTCCGGGAAATGGTCACGGGACAGGGAATCACCTACCTGCCCATTTCCAAGCTGACCCCCAAAAATCTAAAGCCCGTTATCGAAGCGGAAAAGCCGGATTTGATTCACGCCCATGATATGCGCGCCGGATTTGTCTGCGCCCTCTGCTGCGGGGACATACCCCTGATTTCCCATATCCACAACAACGCCTACGACGCCCGGGGCCTGAGCCCCAAGTCAGTGGCCTACCTGCTGGCAGGCTTCAAAGCAAAACACATCCTCTGGGTTTCCCGGAGCGCATACGAGGGCTACCTCTTCCATAGGCTTTTCGCAAAAAAGAGCAGCGTCCTGTATAACATCATCGACGCCCATGGGATTCAGGAAAAACTGGCCGCCGATGAAAATACCTATCCGTTTGATCTCATCTACCTTGGCCGCCTGACCTATCAGAAGGACCCCCAGCGGCTTGTGCGCCTGTGTGCCAAGCTGAAGGAACAGAAGCCGGATTTGAAAGCCGCCATTGTGGGCACCGGGGAGCTGGAAGAAGAGTGCAAGGCCCTCTGCAAGGACCTGGGCATTGCGGAAAACGTGCAGTTTCTGGGCTTCCAGAGCAATCCCATCAAGATGGTTCACGACAGCCGCGCCCTGATTCTGACCTCCCGATGGGAGGGAACCCCCATGTGCGCCCTGGAAGCCATGGCCCTGGGAACCCCGGTGGTCAGCACACCCTCCGACGGCATGAAGGACCTCATTGAAAACGGCGTGGAAGGATACCTGTGCGAAACCGACGAGGATTTTCTGGCGGCGCTTTTGAAGATCTTCCGGGAGCCCGCGCACCGGGCAGCCCTTTCACAGGCAGCCAAAGAGAAGTTCGCGAAAATCAACGATGCTCCGGCTTACAAGGCAGCCATTTGGGCGTGCTATGAGGGAAACAAATGAAAATTCTGCAAATCATTCCCTATTTCTGCTTCGGCGGCGCCGAGACCCTCTGTGAAAACCTGAGCTACGCCCTTCGGAATCAAGGTCATGACGTGGTTGTGGTAAGCCTTTACGATGAGCACACCCCCATTGCCCGGCGCATGGAAGCAGCAGGGATAAAAATTCGCTATTTGGACAAAAAACTGGGGTTAGACCTGTCCATGGTGCCAAAGCTCAGAAGAATCTTCCGGGAGGAAAAACCCGACGTGGTCCACACCCATTTGGATGTTATCAAGTATGCCACGCTGGCGGCAAAGCTGGCGGGGGTTCCCCAATGCGTCCACACGGTCCACAACCTGGCGGAGAAGGAAGCGGAAGGCCGGGCGCAAAAAATCATCAACGGCACCTATTTTCGCCTTGGCTGGTCCACGCCTGTGGCCCTCAGCCCGGAGGTGGCACAGTCTATCGGGGACTTTTACGGCCGGGATGAAAAAACCATTCCCATTATCGGCAACGGCATTGACCTTTCAGGCTGTCAGGTGAAGGAAGACTACAGCCTGGGAAATCCGGTGAACATCCTCCACGTGGGCCGCTTTCACCCCCAAAAGAACCACCCGGGACTTTTGCGGTCCTTCCGGGAGCTCCTAAAAACCCACGAAAACTGCATTTTGACCCTTTTGGGCGACGGAGACACCCGAAAGGACATGGAGGCCTTGGCACAGGAGCTGGGGATTTCCGAAAAAGTTCGCTTCTGCGGCGTACAAAGCAACGTATATCCCTATTTTCACGACGCGGACCTTTTCGTTCTGCCGTCTAACTATGAAGGAATGCCCATGACCATTATCGAGGCAATGGCCACGGGGCTGCCAATCGCGGCAACTGCCGTGGGCGGCGTACCGGATATGCTCACGGACGGTGATAGCGCCCTGCTGACAGCCTGTGACGAAAGGGCGTTTACAGACGCCATGGCCCGTCTGATTGAGGACGGGGCGCTTCGGGAGCGTCTGGGCCGTCAGGCCCGGGCGGACAGCGCCCGATTCTCAGCGGAAGAAATGGCCCGGCATTACGTAGAAATTTACCATAATTCTTAAAGAAAGGGGGAAGTCCATGGAAAAACTGCTTCTTTCCGTTATTGTTCCGGCCTATAATATTGCGCCCTGGCTTCCCCGGTGCTTGGATTCCATCCTCGCTCAAACCTATGAGTATTTGGAGCTCATTGTGGTAAACGACGGTTCCACGGATGATACCGCCGCGGTGCTGCAGGAGTACGCGCTGCACCATGAAAGGGTCACGGTGATCCGCCAGGAAAATCGCGGTGTGACCGCAGCGAGACTTCAGGGGCTTCGGGAAGCCAAGGGTGAATGGATTGGCTTCATTGACGGCGATGATGAAATAGACCCGGAGATGTACGCCCGGCTTTTGAAAAACGCTGCCAACCACCATGCGGATATCTCCCACTGCGGCCATCAGGTGATTTTTCCCGACGGACATATTCAGCCGGTCCACGGAACGGGGACGCTTCTGGAACAGAACCGCAGGGAGGGACTGAAGGCCCTACTGGATGGCGGTAAAATCGACGGGAGTCTATGCAGCAAGGTTTTTCGCCGGAGGCTCTTTGACGGGATCGAGGATTGGATGGACCCCGCCATCCGAAACAACGAAGACCTTCTCATGAACTATCACCTTTTCTCCCGGGCCGGGAAAACGGTCTGGGAGGATGTGTGCCTCTACCACTATCTCCTGCGAGAGGGCTCTGCCTCCCATAGGCAGCTCAACGAGCACGCCCTCTTTGATCCCCTTCTGGTCCGGGAGAAAATACAAAATGCCTGCGAAACGGAGCTCCGGAATGACGCCATGGTGTCGTATCTTCGCTGGAACCTCTTTGTCTGTGCCCAGCTTTCCCAGCGGCCAAAGGGAGAGAATCCGGAATTTCGCACCCGGGCAAGGGAACTTCTGAAAGAGAAAAAATGCTATTTTTCTCTTCTTTCCTTTAGAAACCGTATTCTTGCCAACATGATCATTTACGCTCCCTGGAGCTTCCGTCTGGCCTACGGGCTGTATGTGAAGCTTTTTGGGGGGCAAGAGGAGCACTGATTATGGAAAAGCCCCTGCTCAGCGTTATTGTCCCCGTCTACAAGGTGGAAGATTATCTCGATGAATGCATCAGGAGCATCGTTTCCCAGACCTATGAAAACCTGGAACTTCTCCTGGTGGACGACGGTTCACCGGACCGCAGCGGCGAAATCTGTGACGCCTGGGCGGCCAAGGACAGCCGGGTCCGGGTTATTCACAAGGAAAACGCCGGAGCAGGCGCTGCCAGAAATGCGGCGCTGGATGCGGCAAGGGGTGAGCTTATCGGCTTTGTGGACAGCGACGACTATATTTCCCCGCAAATGTATGAGCACCTCTATTCCATGCTGGATGAGACCACCGACATTGCTGAGTGCGGCTATGTTTCCGTCACGGAAGGCGGTGCTGCCTTCCCAGAGCTGTCCCACGATGTGAGAAGGTACACGCCTCAGGAGGCCATGGCCTGTCACATTGCAGACACCTGTTTCCGCCAGCTCATCTGGAATAAGCTCTACCGCCGGGGGGTTATCGGAAATATCCGCTTCCCAGAGCAAACGGTCATTGACGACGAGTTTTTCACCTATCAGGTGCTGGGGAATGCCAGGAGCCTGAAACGCACGGAAAGCATCTGCTATGCCTATCGCCAGCAGGCGGGCAGCGTCATGCACCAGAAGTATTCTCTCAAGCGCATATCAGGCCTTCGCGCCAAGCAGATGCGGCTGCGCTATCTGGAAGAACATATGCCGGAGCTGGCAGCAGACGCCAAATACGAATTGTATTTTTCCTGCCTCTTTGCCATGCAGAGCGCCCTGCGGAGCATGGCTCCGGAGGAACGGAGAGAAGCGGAACGAGCCTTTCATGAAATCATGGAAAACTTGGAACCGCTGCCTCCCAATGCGGCACTGACCGCGAAACGGAAAATTTTGCGTTCCATGACACGGCTTTCTCTCAAAGGAACAGCGGCGCTTCTGAATGTTCTGCAAGATATTCATTTGCTGAAATGAGGTTTAAAATGGCCTACACTTACAAGATCACGGTCTTTACCCCGACCTATAACCGGGCCTATATCCTGTCAAATCTATATCACTCCCTGCAGCGGCAGAGCTACCGGGACTTTGAATGGCTTATCGTGGACGACGGTTCCGCCGATGACACGGAAACTCTGGTAGCGTCTTGGCAGAAGGAGGGAAATTTCTTCCCCATCCGCTACTGCAAACAGGAAAACGGCGGTAAATGCCGGGCCATTAACCGGGGACTGAAGGAAGCGGACGGTGAGCTGTTTTTCACTGTAGACTCCGACGACTATCTGACCGACGACGCCCTTTGGAAGGTTGCAAAGTGGGAATCGGAGCTGCCCAAGGACCAAAACTTCTGCGCCATTGCCGCCAATCGGGGAACGTCTCCCACGGAGACGCCAAACCGCCTGTTTGCGGGGCAATACCTGGACGGCTCTGCTTTTACGCGGTATGAGCTGAACGACGGCAACCAGGGCGAGCGGGCCTTTATCTTTTACACGGACATCCACAAGAAGTATCTCTACCCGGAATTTCCTGGGGAAAAATTCCTGACCGAGGCCGTTACCTGGGACCAAATGGCTCATGACGGCTACAAAATGCGTTTTTTCAACGATATCATCTGGATATGGGAGTATAAAAATGACGGCCTGACAAAGGCCGGATACAAGCTCTTTTTGGACAACCCCCAGGGTACAGGCTTCTATTTCCGGCAGAAAGCAGAGTTTTTCCACTACTCCTGGAAGGCGACCCTGGGCATGTGGTATGGCTTTACCTGCGATGCCATGGACCGCTGTACAGATGCCCAGATCGCAGAATATATCGGTATGCCCCGCCTTCTGGTGTGGCCCATGAAAACCGTGCACAATATCCTTCAATTCATTCGAAAAAAGAGGTAAGAAAATGGCAGAAATTTCTAAGCCTGACTATCATATCCATATCTCCGCCAAGCACCGCTGGTTTGACCTGAATCTCAAAGAGGTCTGGCAGTACCGGGACCTCATTTATCTCTTCACCAAGCGGAATTTCGTGGTGTCCTACAAGCAGACCATTCTGGGTCCTGCCTGGATTTTCCTGACACCGCTCTTCAGCTCCATTGTTCAGGCTTTCGTCTTTGGCGGCATCGCCGGCATTGAAACCGACGGCATTCCTATGATTCTTTTCTATCTGTGTTCCAATGCCGTTTGGGGGTTCTTCTCTACCTGCCTGACGAACAACGCCAACACCTTTACGGCCAATGCCTATGTCTTCGGAAAGGTCTATTTCCCCCGGCTCACCACCCCGCTTTCCAACATCCTCTCCTCGGCCATCCGCTTTGGCATTCAGATAATCCTGGTGCTGCTCTTTATGGTATACTACTTATTTACCGGCGCAGTGCATCCCAACTGGCTGTATTGGTGGGTCATACCCATTGAGCTCATCCACTTAGGCATTCTGGGCATGGGCTGCGGCATCATTGTCTCCAGCCTCACCACAAAATACCGGGACCTGACGGTGCTGGTGGGTTTTGGCGTGTCACTGTGGATGTATCTGACGCCCATCGTCTATCCCCTTTCCATGATGGCAGAGGGCTGGACGAAGAACCTGATCATGGTGAACCCGGTGACCATCCCCGTGGAGCTTATCCGGTATGCGGTTCTCGGCAAAGGAACCATGCACTGGGGCTTCTATGGCCTGTCTTGGGTCATGACTTTGGCAGTGGCGCTGCTTGGCATTATGATTTTTAACAAGGTCGAGCGGACCTTTATGGATACGGTGTAAGGAGGCATGGCAATGAACAATACTAATGATCGGGAAATTGCCATTCGGCTTTCCGGCGTGAAAAAGCGTTATAAGCTGGGCCAGATCGGCGGCGGCACCCTGACGGCGGACGTCCAGAGCTGGTGGGCGCGGGTTCGGGGTAAAGAGGACCCCAACGTCATGATTGGCACGGACCAGCGTCTCATTGGCAAGACGTTTATGGCCTTAAACGGCATCGACCTGACGGTTTACAAGGGCGAGGCCCTGGGTATCATCGGCGGCAACGGCGCAGGCAAGAGCACGATGCTCAAGCTGCTGTGCCGGGTTACAGCTCCCACGGAGGGCGAAATTGACATCTACGGCCGTATTGCCTCCATGCTGGAAGTGGGAACTGGCTTCAATGGGGAAATGACCGGGCGGGAGAATGTCTACATGAACGGCGCAATCCTTGGCATGACCAAGGCGGAAATTGATGCCAAGATGGAGGACATTATCGAATTTTCTGAGGTTCGTGATTTCATCGATACGCCGGTCAAGCGCTACTCCAGCGGTATGTTCGTCAAGCTGGCTTTCTCGGTGGCGGCACATCTGGACAGCGAGATCATGATTATGGACGAAGTCCTGGCCGTAGGAGATATGGCCTTCCAGAAAAAATGCCTGGATAAAATGCGGGAGGCTGCAAAAAAAGAAGGCCGCACCGTGCTTTACGTCAGCCACAATATGAATACCATCCGCAGACTATGCGACCGGTGCATCGTCATGGATAAAGGAAAAATCATTTTCCACGGAGGTGTGGAAGAAGCTATTGCTAAGTATATGCGAACCGAACGTACAATGTCGGTGGTCAATGAGTGCGTTGGTGAGCATAAGGGCTTTGATATTGACGGGTTGATTCACATAGATCGAGTTACCTTCTTAAACAAAGACTTTCCAGCCTTTATAGGAGGAGAGCAGGTGGAGCTGTTTACGGAATATACGGCGCGTAAGAAAATGGATAATTTGGCAATCCGCATAACGATTTTTTCTCAGGATAAGACTGTTGTAGGGTTGGCAACTTCTCAGACTTCCATCTGTGCAAGAGAAGGAAACAATGAAATTACGTTAAAACTCAAAACAGACTGGTTCGCACCTGGCAGATATATCGGAAGACTGACTGTGTATTCAGTCAATGAATATGGTATAAACCAGATGCATGATGTAGCAGAGAATGCATTTATGTTTGAAATTCTTCAAGATGAAGAAGAAAATAACAGAATGCTATGGAACCATAGCTGGTGGGGGTATATGAAGATACCGGAAATTGAACTGGGCTAAGGAGCAGAACAATAGGCGAATGAAGCTCTTTGCGGGAGGATGCCACCATGGACTTTAGAAACTTTGACTATGGCTACCCCTTTCGGGTGATTGCAGAGGAAGTGAACCGATTTCGAGGGCGGCAGAGAAGAAAACGAGAGCTCAAAGTGATGTTCTCAAAGAAATATCGGAGACTAAAGAGGAAAAACCCTAAAACCGTGTTTTTGGTATTAACGCCAGAACATGAGAATTTGGGAGATCATGCCATTGCATTTGCTGAAACTGAACTACTAAAAAAATTGGGAATTGATTATGTAGAAATTACGGGGCGGCAGCTGGAAGAGCTTCAGGCGTATCATTTACTGGGGATTATGAATAGATGTCCTATTTTAATCAATGGTGGTGGAAACCTGGGAACACTGTGGCTGGAGGTTGAAAGGATTCAACAACAAATTATTCAAAATAATCCTGATTCTTTAATTGTTATTCTTCCCAATACGATTTTTTATGAAGATTCGGCTTGGGGACGTTTTGAATTAGAAAAATCGGAAAAAGTATTTAATGGCCATAAAAAACTACTTTTATACGCCCGAGAACCCCTTTCCTATCGCATTATGAAGCAGGCATATCATAATGTAAAGTTAAGCCCAGATATGGTACTGTTCCTGAACAAAAGTGAAGAGAATATGGAAAGACATGGGTGTTTGCTGTGTCTTCGTAAGGACATTGAAAAAATCAGGACAGAAGAAGAAGACATAGCTGTTCTCCAAAGTGCAGAACAACTTTTTCCATGTGCAGTAAAAAAATATGATACGATTGCAGAACAGTGTATATCAATTAAACATCGCAAGGAAGCATTGGAAAAGACATTCAAAAGTTTTTCTGGCGCTGAGCTCGTAATTACAGATCGCCTCCACGGTATGATTTTCTGTGCCATTACAGGTACGCCCTGCGTCGTTTTAGATAGCAAAAGTCCAAAACTACGGGGGTGCTATGAATGGATTAAGGATTTGGAATACATTCGTTTTATTGAGGATGCATCTCAAATTGCAGAAACATATCGCCAAATTCCTAAAAAGACATTTCACTATGATGAGAGACGCTTTGAGAAAGAATACCAGGAACTTGCCAATGATATCCTGTCCATTTTCAGCAAAGGAGAAAAACCGTGGCTGAAGTAACCGTCATTGTCCCAGTATATAATACAGAAGCCTATATAAACCGCTGTATTGACAGCATCCTCTGCCAGAGCCATGAAGACTTTTCACTGATTCTGGTAGACGATGGAAGCCCGGATCATTGTGGTGCTATTTGTGATTCCTATGCAGTTCGAGACAAACGGGTCCATGTGATCCACCAAAAGAATGGTGGACTCTCTGCTGCGAGAAATGCGGGGCTCGATTGGGCACTGGCGAACACAGATTGTCAGTGGCTGACTTTTGTTGATAGTGATGACTGGATTCACCCGCAGATGTTGGAACAGATGCTAGAGGCGGCCCTATCCAACCATGTAAACATTAGTGTATGCAGCTTTGCAAGGACAAATGGGGAGATACCCTGGACCAAGGAAAGTGGGGCGCAGGCGGAGCTTTGGTCACCGAAGGACTACTACCAGCAAAGGTTCACCAATGCAACCATTGCCTGCGCGAAACTTTATCATAGGAGCTGCTTCGCATCTATCCGTTATCCTGTCGGAAAAATTCACGAGGATGAATTTGTGACGTATCAGCTGTTGTTTTCCCAGAAAAACCTTGCCTGTATTTCAGAACCGCTGTATGCTTACTTTATCAATCCCGTTGGCATTACAAAGAAAGCATGGTCCCCTAAACGCCTGGATGCCTGGGATGCCTATGAAGAGCAGCTTGCCTATTTTAAGGGCCTGGGGGATGGGGAACTGGTTCGTTTCCGTTACCGGGGATATTTGGAAAATGCCATGGTTAACTGGAAGGCCGCCAGCGAGAATCTGCCGAAGGATGCGCCTGTGCTCCGGCAGATGAAAAAACGCATCCGAAGCCTGCTTCGCCGGGCGTGGAAGGACGGCTGCCTGGACTATTGGATTGACCATGAGATTTTAAGTACATTTCGGCCCCTGTGGACCCGGGGCTACTGCTTTTATTGGGAAACATTGCAGAATATCCGAAGGAGATTTCCATGGCTACAGTAAGCGTCATTGTTCCGGTGTATCAGGCGGAGCGCTACCTTTCCGCCTGTGTGGAGAGCATTCTGCAGCAGAGCTTCCAGGATTTTGAGATCATTCTGGTAGACGACGGCAGTCCCGACGGCAGCGGAAAAATCTGTGACGAATATGCGGAAAAAGAACCGCGTATTCGGGTCATACACCAGGAAAACCAGGGACAGGCCGCGGCGCGAAACCACGCCATGACCATGGCCCAGGGAAGCTTCCTGTGCTTCGTAGACAGCGACGATTTGATTCATCCCCAGATGCTGGAGCTCCTGTATGGCGCCCTGGAGAAAAGCGGTGCGCCCATGGCCATGTGTCAGATGCTGGAAAGAGCGGAATGTCCAGAGGACTTTGACCGCAACAGGGAGCCTCAGTGGCAGGTATTCTCCATGGACGAAAACACCCTGCTTACGCTCTACGACCGGGAGGAATACCCCGGATGGGTGGGGTGCGCCAAGCTCATCCGAAAAGACATCGTGGAGCGTTACCCCTTCACCCCCGGGCGGGTGTATGAGGATAACGAAGCGGTGTGCCGCTGGCTGATTGCTGCCGGGAGGCTTGCATGGACCCGGGAAGCGCTGTATTTTTACCGCACCAATCCGGACAGCACCACCCAAAGAAAATTCTGCCTGAAAAAGCTGGACTACCTTTGGGCCCTTCGGAGCATCATAAGGTTTTATCATGGCCTGGGCTACAAAAAACTCCGGGAGCGCTTCTGCGACCGTTACGCCGAGGCCGTGTACCACAGCTATTGGGCCGCCAAGGATGAACTTCACGAGCTGGCCGCCGCAGAGCAGATTCAAAAAGATGCCAGAAAACTCTTTGGTCTGGGAGGCGTGTCCATGACGCAAAGACAGTTTGAAAGGCTGGCAGATATCCTATACCCCAGACTGGGGCGGCTCTATGGAGTCCTCAGCCGAAGAAAGGGTGATCACCAATGAGCATTCCCAAAATTATCCACTACTGCTGGTTCGGCGGAAAGGAAAAGCCGGAGCTGGCTGTAAAGTGCCTGAAAAGCTGGAGAAAACACTGCCCGGACTACGAAATCAAAGAGTGGAACGAACATACTTTTAACCTCGCAGACGTTCCGCCCTACGTCAAAGAAGCCCTGGAAGAAAAACGCTGGGCCTTTGTGTCGGACTATGTGCGTCTGCGGGTCCTGGTGGAAGAGGGCGGCGTGTACATGGACACAGATGTGGAAGTTCTGCGTTCTCTGGACCCCTTCCTGCACCACACCGCCTTTGCAGGCTTTGAGGCGGAGACCCGCGTCCAGACAGGGCTCCTCGCCTGTGAACCGGGGTTCCCGCTGTTCCGGGAATTTCTCTCCTATTACGATACCGCGTCCTTCCGCCTTCCGGACGGCAGCCTCAACACCACCACCAACGTCACGGTGCTCACCAATCTGTGCCGGGAGCGGGGACTGAGATTCGACGATACCCTTCAAACCGTAGCGGGGCTCACAGTCTATCCCCGGGCGTATTTCTGCCCTGTGGACTATGGCACCATGAAGCTGAAAAAGACCCGCAAGACCCGGGTTATCCACTGGTTCTCCGGAAGTTGGCACACGCAGCAGGAACTGCAGGCCCTGGAAGCAGAACGGCTGCGTCAAAAAAAAGAACGGCAGAGCGAGCTTCGGTATTCGCTGGGCCGGAAACTTTTCGGCGAAAAAGGGTATGATAAACTAAAATCCATTTTGAAACGGCATTGAGGAAAGGGGAATGGTCATGGCCAAGATCAGCGTTATCGTTCCGGTTTATAAGGTGGAAGCGTATCTGCACCGCTGTGTGGAGAGTATTTTCGCGCAGACCTTCGAGGACTACGAGCTGATTTTGGTGGACGACGGAAGCCCTGACCGCTGTGGTGAGATTTGCGAGGAATTCGCCCGGAAGGACAGCCGGGTTGTGGTCCTCCACCGGGAGAACGGTGGCCTATCCGCCGCACGAAACACGGGCATCGATTGGTCCATGGAAAACAGCGACAGCCAGTGGCTGGCCTTTGTGGACAGTGATGACTGGGTCGCGCCTGGGTATCTGGAACTGCTTTATAAGGCAGTCAGCGAAACGGGGTGCAGACTTGCCGCCTGCGGACTGCTGTGGACGGCGGGGGAGCCCTTGCCGCCCGTGGGAAAGGTGACCATTCAAACCCTGGGAGCGTCGGAATACTACTGCAGCCAAGAGATTCACGGAGGCATCACTGCCACGGCCTGGAATAAGCTCTACCACAAATCCCTTTTTTCCAACCTGCGCTATCCCCAAGGAAAGCTCCACGAAGATGAATTCACCACCTACCGGGCAGTTTTTCTGGCAGAGCAGGTGGCGGTGGTGGACGTACCCCTCTATGCCTATTTCCAGAATGACAGCGGCATTACGCGTTCCCCCTGGACGCCCCGGCGAATGGACGCTCTGGAGGCCACGGAAAATCAAATCGCCTTTTCCCGGGAAATCGAGGACCAGGCGTTTCTGCAAAAGGCATTGAAAGACTATATTCACAACGTCCTGCGCCAGATGGGGCAAGCGGAAAAGGATCCGGCCTACCACAGCTATGTGGCAGTTCTGCGGCGGAAGCTCCGCTGGGGACTGCGGCAGTGCCGCAAAGCGGGGATGTTCCGGGTGATTCCTACCTTCACCTGGGCCTACGAGCCTGCCTATCCCTGCAAACCTCTGTGGTGGCTTGTGGGCAAGTGGGAAGCCTGGAGGAATGAAAAATGAAAGATGTGATATCCGTCGTTGTCCCGGTGTACAACGTTGCCGCCTATCTTCCTGCATGCCTGGACAGCATTTTGGCCCAAGACTATGAAAACCTGGAAATCCTGCTTATTGACGACGGCTCTACGGACGCTTCCGGAGAGATCTGCGACGAGTATGCCCGGAAGGACAGCCGCATCCAGGTCATCCACCAGAAAAACGCCGGCGCCGCCGCGGCAAAAAACGCAGGTTTGCGGGCCGCAACAGGGAAATACCTGAACTTTGTGGACAGCGACGACTATTTAGAACCCGGGGCCTACGGCTATATGGTGCGTGTTCTGGAAGAAACGGGCGCAGATGCCGCCCAGTTTGCCTTCCGGGAGGTCTATCGGAATCGGGAGGAAGTGCGTGTTCCCTGCACGAAGCGGGAAATTCTGGACAGCAAAAGCTACTTATGCCGTTTTCCCAAGGATTGGACCTGCGCCCTGCTGTGGAATAAGCTCTATAGACGCGCCCTGTATGACGGGGTGTTTTTTGAGGAAGGACATAAGATTGACGACGAATATTTTACCTATCAGGGATTTTTGAAGCCTTGCCGGGTGGCCTGTGACGGGCACGTTGTCTACAACTATCGCAAGCGTGCCTCCGGCGTAATGAACACCCCGGAGGCGGCGGAGCGGCGGATTTTTGATAGACTGGACGCCATTGAAAAGCGGCGGGAGAAGGTCCTTTCTGTCTACCCGGACCTGCGGCGGCTCTTTGACGAGACCTATCTGGACGCCATCTGGTATCTTTCCGAAACCCCCGGATGCGGGGAAGAAACCATTGCCTTTCTGAAACGCCGTCTGAAAAAATATCTTACTACCTGGGGCAATGCCTTTCCGCCCAGATATCTATGGAAGCTATTGTGGCACCTCTGGGCCACCGATGCGGCAGTCCTGGCGGAGGACTGCAGAAAAAAGCAGGAGCAACGGAACCTGCAAGACTATTTTTCCTGAAAGCGAAAGGAAAAACGACCTATGAGCAAGTTGAAAATCGCAGACCGCCTCCCAAAAACGGTGAAACTGACGGCCATCTCCGCTTTTATCTGCGGCCTGGTCACCCACCTGTATGCCATCGTCAACAATCTCCACTGTGCCGATGACATTGCCCAGCAGCCAAGAGGCTATGGCACGGGTATTACCTCGGGAAGATGGTTTTTGTCCCTTTTGGGCGACTTCATGGAATCAATCGGCGGGAATTATAACCTGCCCCTGGTGAACGGCATTCTCTTTATTCTGGTGCTTTCCATTGCCACAGGATTTCTGGTACATACCCTGGATATTCAGAAAAAAGCATCTGCCCTGTGGCTGGGAATGCTTTTTGTGGTATTTCCCACGGTGACTGTGACCATGCTCTTCCGCTACACAACGGTGTACAACGGCCTTGCCGTGCTGTTTGCCGTGCTGGCGGCCTGGGTGCTGGAGAGAAGCAGATATGGCCTGCCCCTGTCGGCACTTTTCACGGCCCTGTCTTTGGGCATTTATCAGGCCTATGTACCCATTACCATTGGCGTCTTTGTACTCCTGCTGATCCGCAAAGCCATGCAGGAAGGGACGAAGGTCCGGGACCTGGTGAGAAAGGGGCTTTTCTGCTGTGCTGCCCTGGTGCTGGGACTTCTCCTTTATTATCTTCTCCTGAAGCTCTCTCTCGTCTTGTACGGAACGGCCTTGAGCGAGTATCAGGGCATGAACAACATGGGAAAGCTGTCCCTGAGCGCCTTACCGGGGCTCATAAAAGAGGCAATTGCCGGAGTCCTCTTCCTTCCGGTCAAGAATTACTGCGGCCTCAGCGGAATGCGTACAGTGAAGATCGCTTACCTTCTGATGGGAGGCGTGTCGGCGGTGCTCCTTTGCTATCTACTGCTGACGCGGGTTCTCCGCTGGGGCATGGCTGCCATGACGGGAATTCTGTGCCTTGCCTTTGTCGTCTCGGTGAATTTCATCGTCATTATGTGCCCCGATGCCTGGATCTACACCATGATGGTCTACGGGTTCGTGATGATTCCGTTTTTCCCCATGGTTCTTCTGGAATGCCTGCCAGAAGCGCCGGGGCGGTATGCAGGATTTGCAGGAAAACTGTGCGTTGGCGCTTTGGTGCTTCTGACGCTTTCCTACGCCTACGAAGCAAACATCAGCTATACCACCGTCTATTTTGCCAATCGGCAGATGGAAAACTACTGTACGTCTCTGGTGACCCAAGTGCGCATGACGAAGGGCTTCACCCCGGAGAAAAACTGGGCCTTCATCGGAAAAATCGACGACCCGCTGCTGAACTGCCCCTGGCAGTATGAGATCCGATACTACGCCGAATTTACCGACGGTCTCCTGAACCGCCCTAGTATGCACGAATGGATTCAAAATTACACCGGGTATCTGCCACCGAAGCTCAGTGAGGAAGCATGTGCCGCCCTGGCGAAGACACCGGAGGTAAAGTCCATGCCCTGCTGGCCCAGTGAAGGGTCTGTCAAGGTCATTGGAGATACCGTGGTACTCAAATTTGAGGAATTGTCCTAAACAAAACAACGCCGCTCCGGGAATGCTCCCGGAGCGGCGTTGTTTGTCAGTCGGACAGCTTTACAACAAAGGTATCTCCAATCATTTTCATGGAGCCGGAATAGGGGTAACAGGGCATTTCGGCAAATTCCTGGGAAGACTGAATTGCTTCCATTTCTTCCGCAGAAGCAAGAGCAATATCAAATCCCAAATAGTATTCCAGAAAGCGATCCTTTGGATAAAAATCGGGATTAATATAGGTGGTTCCGTTGATAAAGTAGAGAAATTCAAATTTATTCCAATAATAATCAGGCTCACGATAAGTGCCGATGACGGCGAGCTTGGTATCTTTATCAAAGGTCGGCATCATTTTAATGTCGGCGATGAGGGAAGTGTAGAAGGCGTAGGTGTTTTCGTAGCGCAGGTAGAGATTCAGGTAGGCTTCGTTGGCAACGTAGACATTTGTGACCAGAATGAAAGCCAATGCAAGAGGAACAAGATGCACGGCAATACGCCGGGAGTAGTCCAGGACTCTGAAAGTAGCAAAAAGCGGGATACATACGTCAGCAACAATCGCGGCCAGAATATAGACGGCGATAAAGCTGTAGAGAACAAGCGTATGGACCGCACCTTCGGTCGTAAATAGGTACATACAGTTGACAGCAAGGGGAAGAATGGCAACCAATGCTGCAAGCAGCAAAAGACTTCCAATCTGTTTGGTCTTTCGGGTCAGTCCCCAGATCAGAAAAAGAACGGCAACTGCCGCCAGAAGGCAGAAATGTAACCGCCGGGCGTTGAGGGTTGGCATGATGCCGACAAAATGGTCGCTGAAATTGCGGAAAAAGGCGCGGTAGGCAACAATAATATTCGAGGGAATAGACGCAAGGCTGAAGCTGATGTTGTCATTGGCGTAACCGTTGAACTGAATGCCTTTGAGCAGATTAATAAGCTGTGCGGCAGCATAGTATAAGCCCAGAGACAAAATCAGAAAGACGAGAAAACAAAGGCCGCGCCGAAGGATGGATATGACCTTTTCCTCATGCAGAAGCTGCTGGATTAAAATCAGCACAAGAAAACTGGCGGCAATTGCAATATAGGCCTGATAGATACTGAGGGAGAAAATCATGCAGGCCAATGCGGGAAGAAACCATTTTATTGTATTCTTTTGAAGAAGCCACACGGCAAACACAGCAAGCAGGAATGAAAGCCCATAAGGAGGGGCAGTAAACATAAATGCCATGGTGCCGATCAAGGAGGGAAATGCGAGGACTGTGCCCGCCAGCAGGGCCTGCAGGACTTTATTATGGATTTGAAAGGTATGAACGATAAAGCATACCGAGACGGCCATGAGAATGATGGTTATGACACCATAGATCCAGGGCATGGAATAATTGGGGAAAATGCTGTCCATCATGCCGAGACCCCATCTGCCGGAGGTTAAGGTGGCTCCTTTGGCAAATAAGTTGTAAACTTCATCATGGTTTACAAGCTTGTTGGTAAAGGCAAACATATGGGAAAGAAACCCAACAACCAGGGAGCTGATAAGCGGAACCCGGTTTTCATGGATCTTTTTCCCAAACCATTTCGCCCAGGTATCAAAGAGAAGTGTGTCAAATCTATCCATTATACTGCTCCTATCATTATCAGTCAGAAAGTTTTACAACAAAGGTATCCCCGATCATTTTCATGGAGCCGTAATAGGGATAACAGGGCATTTCGGCAAACTCAGGGGATTGGCGAATGGCTTCGATTTCCGCATCGCTGGCCATGGGGATGGACAGGCCCAGATAGTATTCCAGAAATTTATCCTTGGAATAGACGCTGGGGATAATGCCGGCGGAGCCTTGAATGGGGTAGACCTGGGCAAAATGCTCCTGGTAGAAATCGGGAGAGGGAAGGTCTCCCACCACGGCAAGGACGGTATTTTCGCTATAGGTTGGTTCCTCCTGAAGCTTTGCCATCAAAGCAGTGTAAAACGCATAGGTGTTTTCGTAGCGAAGATGGAGATTCAGGAACACTTCGTTTGCAACATAGATATTCCCGATAATAGCGATGACCATGGCAATGCTCACAATATTGGCGGAAAGAGCGCCTGGCAGGGAGAAAGGATGGCTGGGTGCTTCGGAAAGCCAGAGATCTGCCAGAAACAGGAACAGGGCGGCTACCGCAACAAAACCGTAGAGCACCAGGGTGTGAACTGCATTGGCGGTGGTAAAGAGGTACATGCAGTTGATGGAAAGAGGCAGAAGCCCAAGCAACGCAGCAAGCAGCAGGCATCGGCCTAAACGGGGTTTCTTCTGCCAGAGGGCCATCAGAAAAATCAGAACGGCTGACGCAGCCAGACAAAGAATGTGCATCCAGCGGCCCAGAGCCGTGGGAATCAGGTCGGAGCCGGAGCGGAAAGCACGGAAAAATGCCTGATAAGCAAGCACCACGTTCTGGGGCAAAGCGGAGAGGGAGAATTGCATTCTGTCGGAGGCATAGCCATTGAGAGGGATGTGCATCAGAAAATTCACGCACTGGGTGGCAAGGTAGTACAGCCCGAGAGAGACAATCAAAAAGCCGAGGTACCACAGGCCGCGTTTGATAACCTTGGAAACAGCCTTTCCCTGCAAAAGCTCTCGAATAAGGACCAGCACTAAGAGACTGGCCGCCAGGGCGATATAGGCCTGATAGATGGAAAGAGACGCCACCATGCAGGCCATGGCCAGCAGCGGGGTCCACTTTTTCTCCAGCTGCAGCGCCCAAACGGCCGCTGCGGCCAGAAGAAAGGACACGCCATAGGAGCTGGCGGTAAACATGTAGGTGTAGAAGCCAATGAGGGAAGGAAACGCCACCACATAGCCTGCCAGAAGTGCCTGCAGCACAGGCTTTTTTATCTGAAAGATACGGCAGAGCAGAGAGGCAGAAACGGCAATGAGTACCAGGGTGATGACGCCGTAGATCCAGGGCATGGAATAGTTGGGGAAAATGCTGTCCATCGCCCCCAGCCCCCATCGCCCCAGTGTGACAGTGCCGCCTTTTGTAAAGAGGGCGGAGACGTCATCGTGGTTTACCAGTTTGTTGGTAAAGGCAAACATATAGGAGAGGAACCCCACCACCAGGGAAGTGATGAGGGGCACCCGGAATTCCCGGAGCCGCTGGCGGAACCAACGGGCAGCCGTATCCAGGAGAAGAGACTGAGAGTTATTCATAATATCACTCCAATCAAGAAATCAAAAGCATTTTAGGCCAAAATCAGTTGGACAGCTTCACAACAATGGTATCTCCGATCATCCGAATGGAGCCGTAATAGGGATAGCAGGGCATTTCGGCAAACTCCGGAAGCTGACGGAAGGCCTCTGCTTCTTCGTCGGAGATACAGGAGACGGACATACCTAAATAGTAGTTAAAAAACGCATCTTTGGAATAGAAACCAGGAGAAATGCCCCAGGTCCCTGCAATGCGGCGTACATCCTGGAAGGCAAAATACAGAGTGTCCCGCTTATAGGGGTCCTCAAAATCGCCGACAATGGCAACTTTGGTATTCTCATCAAAACCCGGCATGGTCTGGATATCCGCCACAAGAGCGGTGTAGAAGGCGTAGGTGTTTTCGTAACGCAGGTGGAGATTCAGAAAGGCTTCGTTGGCGGCGTAGACATTTCCGATGATGGCAAGGGCCATACAAAGGGTCATAAGATGGATGGAAAACTGGCCCCACATACGGGCGGCGCCGGCAGGAACCTCCACTTCCGAAAGCCACTGGTCGGCCAAAATGGCAAACAGGACATACAGGGAGACAAAACCATAGAGTACCATGGTGTGAACGGCTCCAACAGTGGTAAAGAGGTACATGCAGTTGATGGCAAGGGGCAGAAGCATCGTCAGAACGGTGAGGAGAACCAGCCATCCGGCGCCTCGGTTTTTCCGGCGGATCACCAACAAAAGCCAGAGGATTGCCGCGGCGACTACACAGAATCGGTTGAGCCAGCGGCTGGTGTTTGTCAGAAGCAGGATGGAATCGCCTCGGAAGGCCTCTGTGAATTCATAATACGCCACCAGGATTTTCTTCGGCAGAGCGGAAAATTCAAACTGGAGATTGCTGGCGGCGTAGGAATTGAAGGTAACATGGAGAAGCGCATTGACACATTGGGTGATGAGATAGTAAAGCCCCAGAGAGACAATCAAGAATCCCAGGTACACAACACCCCGACGCAGGACTTTTTTCACATCCTCGCCATGAAACAGCTGCCAGATGAGGACCAGCACCAGAAGGCTTGCAGTGAGGGAGATGTAAGACTGATAGATGGAGAGGGAGAAAACCATGCAGAGAACCGCAAGGGCTGGGGTCCATCTCTTTTCAAATTGCAGCACCCAGACGGCAAGAACTGCCAGCAAAAAGGAAATACCGTAGGAGCTGGCAGTGAACATAAAGGTAAATGTGCCGATAAGGGAGGGAAACGCCACAATGGAACCGGCAAGAAGGGCCTGTATCACCGGATTTTGAATCCGGAAAATGTGGCAGATCAGGCAAACAGACAGGGCAATGAGAATGAGGGTGATGACGCCGTAGATCCAGGGCATGGAGAAATTGGGGAAGATAATGTCAATGAGCTCCAACCCCCACCGACCCGAATCCACAGTGGCACCCTTGGAAAGCAGGGAGGAAACGTCGTCATAGTTTGGCAGTTTATTGGTAAAGGCGAACATATAGGAAAGAAAGCCCACCGCCAAGGCACTAATGAGGGGTACGCGGTAGGCTCGTATGCGCTCCCCGCCCCATCGGGCCCAGGAATGCCAGAGAAGGGAATTGGATTTGTTCATATCATCACTCCTACGGATTTTCTACACTTAAGATAAATCTTTATAATAGTATGAGATTTTTCCATAAAAGTCAAGGATAATCCCCTTTGCAGAAGAGATTTGTTTCTCTCTGTGGAAAGAAGGCGGCTTAGAATGCTTTGCAGGCAGTGGCTTGCTTTGTGGTGGGAGGCAAAACTGGATTTTTCGTAAAATCCTGGAAAAGCCCTTGCTTTTTCTGGGATTTTTGAATATAATAGATTGAATTATTCTCTTTTACCGTGAGGTAACACTGTGTATCTGAAATCACTGGAATTGCAGGGGTTCAAGTCCTTTCCGGACAAGACCCTGATTCGGTTTGGCGATGATATCACCGCCATTGTGGGCCCCAACGGCTCAGGTAAGTCCAACATTTCCGACGCCATTCTCTGGGTCATGGGCGAGCAGAGCTCCAAGACCCTTCGGGGCGCAAAAATGGAGGACGTCATTTTCGGCGGCACGCAAAAGCGCGCTGCCGTGGGCTTCGCCGAGGCAACGCTTACCCTGGACAACGGGGACCGGGCCCTTGCCTATGATGCCGACGAGATTATGGTCACCCGGCGCTATTACCGCTCGGGAGACAGCGAATACTATATCAACAAACAATCTGCCAGGCTGCGGGACATCAACGAACTGTTGATGGACACGGGCCTGGGCCGGGAAGGTTACTCCAACATCGGCCAGGGCCGCATTGACGAAATTCTGGCCCTGAAAAGCGGCGACCGCCGGGAAATTTTTGAAGAAGCCGCCGGTATTTCCAAATACCGCCACAGAAAAGAAGATACCGAGCGGCAGCTGCAGCGCACCGAGGAAAACCTGCTCCGCATCGGAGACAAGGTCTCGGAGCTGGAGCTGCAGCTGGAACCCTTGAAGGCCCAGTCCGAAAAAGCCAAAAAATACCTGGAGCTGAAAGACGAGCTCAAAGGCGTGGAGGTAGCCGTGTGGCTGGACACCCTGGAGCGCCTCACCGCCGCCGCCAAGAAAGCCGAGGAAGACTACGTTTCCGCCTCCTTTGTCTTGCAGCAAGCCCATGACGACCTGGATGGCCTGTACCGCCGGGCAGAAGATTTGGGTGAGGCACTGCGCCAGCGTGACGCAGACCTGGAAACGGTTCGGGTGAAGGTGAATATGCTCTCCGGCGTCCACCAGCAGCTGGACGGCCAGATGGCCGTGCTTCAGGGAAATGTTGAAAACAACGATCGGAACCTCCAAAGAATCCAGGAGGAGCTGCAAGGCCAGGAAGACAGAAGCGGCGGCATCGCCGCCCAGATGGCGGCAACCGAAACCCGTGTGGCGGAAATCGACGCCCAGCTGGCTGCAAAGAAAAAGGAGCTGGACGCCCTGCAGCAGAAGCTGGCTGCCATGACCGCCAGCGCCCAGGGGCTGACCCGGCGGTTTTTAGAACTGCGGGGTACCGAAGGCACTCTTGCGGCAGATATTGCCGGCCGTCAGGCTGACGTCCGGGGCCTCACAGAGAGCATGGCTGCCACAAAAGAGCGGCTGGAACAGCTGGAGTCGGACCTGGCTTCCGGCGCAGGCCGCCGCCAGGAGGCCCAGTCCCATTTGGACATTTGCCGGGCCTCCCTGAAAAAGGCCCGGGAGGATGTCACCGCTGCAAATAATACCATTGCAGGCTACACCCTGCGGCAGAATACCCGCTTAAAACGCCGGGACGAGCTGCAGGAAAGACAGCGGGAGCTATTCTCCCAGCTGGATGCCGTGGGCGCCAAACTCCGGGTCTACCGGGCCATGGAGCGGGATTTTGAAAGCTACAATAAAGCTGTCCGCATGGTGATGCAGGAGGCCCAGCGGGGCGCGCTTCGGAACATTCACGGCCCCGTATCCCGTCTGATCCGCACCGACGATGCCTACACCGTGGCAATCGAAATTGCCTTGGGTGCCGCCATGCAGCAGATCGTGGTGTCGTCCGAACAGGACGGCAAGGCCGCCATTTCCTACCTGAAACGCACAGGCGCCGGCCGGGCCACCTTCCTGCCCATGAGCAATATCCAGGGCCGGAGCCTCCAGGAGACGGGACTGCAAAGCTTCCGGGGCTTTGTGGGCATCGCCTCGGAACTGGTGAGCTGTGATAACCAATACCGCGGCATCGTGGAGAACCTCCTGGCGCGGACCGTTATTGTCCAGGACATGGACGCCGCCATTGCCATGTCCCAAAAATACCACAGCCGCTTTAAGATTGTCACTTTGGACGGTCAGGTCATGAACCCCGGCGGTTCCATGACCGGCGGCTCCGTCAATAAGGAAGCGGGAATCCTCTCAAGAGCCAACGAGCTTCAAAAGCTGGCGGCTCAGGAAAAGAAGCTGCAGGATGAAAAGCTCATACTGGAAGCGGACCTCAGCGAGGCCCAGCGTCAGTGTGACCAGGTATCCTTCCAGATGGATACGGCCCGGGACCAGCTCCGGGAGGCTGAGGACGCAGTGCTTCGGCTCCAGGGGGAAGAAAAACAGCATGAGATTCTCTTGAACGCCATTTTGGAGGCGGAAAGCTCCGCCACCCGGGAGCGGGATGCCCTACATATCCGGGACAAGTCCGACCGGGAACGCCATGCCGCAGAGCTGGCGAAAATTGAGGTGTACACCAAGCAGCTGTCCGAAACCCGCCAGGCCATTGCCCAGCTGGAAGGAAGCCAAAGCGAGGCGGCCCAGGAAAATGCCGCCGTGACGGATACCATCAACGCCTGCCGCACGGAAGCGGCGGCCCTGGAAGCCGAGCGGACCACGGCCCTTTCCCATTTGGAAGACCTTCGCACTCTGCGAAACGCCATGGAGGGAGACCGGGAAAAGAAACTGGCCCTTATGGAGTCTATCTGCCAGGACACCGTCCGGCTGAAAACCGAAATCTCGGAGCTGAAGGAACGCCAGGCGGAAAATGACGCCGAAAACGCCCAGATGCGGCGGGCCATGGAGGACGCTGGAAAACAGCGGGCCCAGACCGAGGCTGCCAAAACAAAGACAGAGCATGAGGCCCAGGAGAAAAATAAGGACATCCTGAATATGGAGCGGGCCTGCGCCCTGCTGGAACAGAAGAAGCTGACCTCCTCCATGGAGGAAAAGCAGATTATCGATAAGCTCTGGGAAACCTATGGTCTGACCCCGGGCACCGCGCCGGAATTCCGGGCGGACATTGAAAACGTCACCTCCGGAAACCGTCAGGCCGCAGAGTTGAAGCGGAAGATTGCCGCTCTTGGCACCCCCAACCTGGGAGCCATTGAAGAATACGCCCGGGTAGGCGAACGCTACAGCTATCTTGCCGCCCAGCGGGACGACGTGCTCAATGCCAAGCGGGACCTGGAAGGCATTATCCGGGATATTACCAAGGAAATGACCTCCATTTTCGTGGAGGAATTCGGGAAGATCGACCACTACTTCGGCCAGGTTTTCCAGGAGATGTTCGGCGGCGGCAAGGGCCAGCTGATTCTGGAAGACCCGGACAATCCCCTGACCTGCGGCATTGAGATTCGGGTCCAGCCTCCTGGAAAGCAGGTGAAGACCATCACCCTGCTCTCCGGCGGCGAGAAGGCCTTTGTGGCAACGGCGCTGTACTTCGCCATTTTGAAAGTGCGGCCTACGCCCTTCTGCCTGCTGGACGAAATTGACGCGGCTCTGGACGACCGGAACGTGGAACGGTTTGCCAATTACCTTCACAACCTGGCGAAGAAAACCCAGTTCATTGTCATCACCCACCGCCGGGGCACCATGGAGGCGGCAGACATTCTCTATGGCGTCACCATGCAGGAGCAGGGCGTCAGCAAGCTGCTGCGGCTGGATTTGAACCAGATGGAAGAATATCTCGGAATTGTGGAATAAAAAGGAGAGTTTATGGGATTTTTTGATAAGATAAAACAGGGGCTCACCAAAACCAGAGATGCCCTGAATTCTACCCTGGGCGGTGTCTTTACCGGCTTTTCGGATATTGACGACGACTTCTACGACGAGCTGGAAGAGAGCCTCATTTTAGGAGACCTGGGGGTGGACACCGCCGTGAAGGCTGTGGACCGTCTGCGTAAAACCGTCCGGGAAAACCACCTGAAAACCCCCGAGGAAGCCAAGGAAGCCCTTAAGGACATCCTGGTGACCATGCTGAACGTGGGAAACCCCGCTCTGAATATCACCACCAAGCCCTCGGTCATTCTGGTCATTGGCGTCAACGGCGTGGGCAAGACCACCACCATCGGCAAAATCGCCAAGCAGCTGGTGGACGACGACAAGAAGGTCCTGCTGGTGGCGGGAGATACCTTCCGGGCCGCCGCCGCAGACCAGCTGGAAATCTGGGCAGGCCGCAGCGGTGCCGACATTGTCCGCCAGCACGAAGGCGCTGACCCTGCAGCCGTGGTGTTCGACGGCCTCCAGGCCGCCAAAGCCCGGGATGTGGACGTGATTTTAATTGACACCGCCGGACGGCTCCATAACAAGCAAAACCTGATGAACGAGCTCAACAAAATCACAAGAATCGTCAATCGGGAGCTGCCCGACGCCGCGAAAGAAGTCCTTCTGGTACTGGATGCAACCACAGGCCAGAACGGTCTTATTCAGGCAAAGCAGTTTAAGGAAATCGCAGGAGTTACTGCCATTGCGCTGACCAAGCTGGACGGCACCGCCAAAGGCGGCATCGTCATTGCTGTGGCGGATGCCCTGCAGATTCCGGTGAAGTTTGTAGGTGTTGGAGAAAAGGCTGAGGACCTGATGCCCTTTATTGCCAGAGATTTTGTGGAGGCGCTTATCTCATGAAAGTCGTGTTAGCAAGTAAGAATCCGCATAAGCTGGTGGAGATCAGCAAAATTACGGAAAAGTTCGATATGGAGCTTGTCCTGGAAAGTGACCTGGGCGTGGATATCGACGTGGAGGAGACCGGCACCACCTTTGAGGAAAACTCCTACATCAAGGCCAAAGCCGTAATGGAGGCCACGGGGCTTCCGGCGCTGGCTGACGATTCCGGCATTGCCGTGGATGCCCTGAACGGGGAGCCCGGCGTCTACTCTGCACGATACGGCTTCGACGACAGCCTGGACGACTGGGGAAGACTGCAGCTTCTTTTAAAGAACGCGGAGCACATCCCCGACGGCCAGCGTCAGGCAAAGTTTGTCTGCGTCATCACCTTAGTGACCCCCGACGGAAAAACCATCCAGGCCCGGGGCGAGGTTCACGGGGAACTCCTGCGGGCGCCTGCGGGAGAGGGCGGCTTCGGCTACGACCCCATTTTCTACTATCCCCCCTACGGAAAAACCCTGGCGGAGGTTACTGCCCAGGAAAAGAACAAAGTGTCCCATCGCGCAGTTGCGCTGAATATTTTCTACGAAAAACTAAAGGAGGCGGGCTATGCTCACAAGTAAACAGCGGGCCGAATTCCGGGCCCAGGCAAACACCCTGGATACCACCCTCACCGTGGGCAAGGAGGGCGTGACCCAGGCCGTCATTGACGAGGCAGAGCGCCTGCTGACCGCCCGGGAGCTGATTAAGGGCAAGGTTTTGGAGACGGCTCTTATGAGCCCCAGAGAGGTCTCCGACGCCATCTGCGAGGCCACAGGCGCCGAAGGCATCTCCTGTGTGGGAAGTAAGTTTGTTATCTGGCGCTACAGTGAAAAGTGCCAGGAGGAAAGAAATCAGACAGGCCGGGCCAAGCGCAAAGAGCCCACCAAAGGCAAAAAGGACCCGGTGGGCAAGGGTGTCCGTGCCCGCCGCCAGGCCGCCCAGAAGGTGAGAGAGCAGCGCAACCAGTATTTCCGGGAGCAGGCAATTGAACGCGCCATTGAAAAGAGCAGAGAAAAGAAACTGAGAGAACAGGAACGCAGCTAAACGATCCTGAAGAGGAGGGTTGGTCATTATGAAACGGATCGGCATTTTCGGCGGAACCTTTAATCCACCCCACCTTGGCCACATTCAGGTGGCCCGGCAGGCTCTCACTGCATTGAATTTGCAGAAAGTCCTGCTGATACCCAATTACATTGCACCTCACAAGCCCATGGATCCCCTGACCCCGCCGCCGGAGGACAGACTTCAGATGCTGCGTCTGGCTGCGGCAGAGGAACCGGGGCTGGAGGTCTGCGACTTGGAGCTGCGGCGAAAGGGCATCAGCTACACCTGCGACACGGTCCGGGCCCTGAAAGCCATCTATCCGGAAGCGGAACTGGTGCTTCTTCTGGGCGCCGATATGCTCCTGAGCTTCCCCGATTGGAAGGACGGGGACTATCTTCGGAACAATGTGTCCCTGGGGGTGTTTTACCGGGGCAAAAAGGGTGAGCAGGAGCGTGTTCAGGCCCAGGCAGAGGCGCTTCGCAGTCAGGGAATGCAGGTGTATCTGGCGGAAAATGATGCCCTGCCCATTTCCTCTACCCAGTTAAAGCGGCTTCTGGCCTTCCAATGTGCCGACGAGTTCCTGCCCACAGGAGTTGGGGAGTATATCCGCACCCACGGCCTCTACGACAGCACCGCCGACTGGAAGAACCTTCCCATGGACCGGCTGGAATCGGTGGTGGTCCGTCTGCTGAAACCCAGCCGGGTGAACCACGTTCTGGGCTGCCGGGACACGGCGGTGGAGCTGGCCCGGCGCTGGGGTGCCAACGAGGAAGACGCCGCCAGAGCGGGCATCCTCCACGACATTACCAAGGCCCTGGACGGCCCCCTTCAGTTGACATTGTGCGGGGCCTATGGTAAAATGCTCAATGAATTTTCAAAAAAATATCCCAAGACCCTGCATGCCCTGACGGGTTCTCTGGTAGCGGAGCGTATCTTCGGAGAGAACCAGGCCGTGGTGGATGCCATTCGCTTTCATACCACGGGAAAAGCCGGGATGAACCTGCTGGAAAAAATCATTTATGTGGCGGACTACATGGAGCCAAACCGGGATTTTCCCGGGGTGGAGAAGCTCCGGGCCCTGGCCTTTACGGACATCACCGGAGCCTTGAAGCTTGGCCTGGACATGACCATGGAGCACCTGAAAAACCAGGGCAGTGAAGTGTCCCCGGAATCCCGGGAGGCCCTGGCCTATCTCAAGGACTATGTACCTGCCAAATAAATGGCACCGGCCATACACCGAAGCCAATTCATTTTCATCGGGACGCACCCCAGGGTGCTTCCGCTTATCCCTGCGGGGGATTTTCAAAAGACCAAGAAAGGACGTTGTCAATGTTAACACCAAAAGAAATTGCCTATGAGGTGACAAAAGCCCTGGACGCCAAAAAGGGTCTGGACATCAAGCTTCTGAAAATCGACCGTGTCAGCTCCCTTGCAGACTATTTTCTCATCTGCACCGGCACGTCCAATACCCACGTCAAGACCCTCTGCGACTACGCGGAGTACACTTTGGAGCAGCTGGGCGAGCCCATGCTGGGCCGGGAAGGCCACCGGGGAAGCGCCTGGGAACTTCTGGACTACGGCACCATTGTGGTCCATGTGTTCACCGAGGAAGCAAGAAAATTCTATGACCTGGAGCGCCTCTGGGGCGACGCCGAGGTGATCGATATTCAGGATATCGTCATGCCCGAGAATTAACATTCCCGGAAGGGAGGGATAAATCCCTCCGCCGAATAACGGAAATACGAAAGAAATATCATCGAGTTTACTCGATTTAAGAGGTGTATCATCCCATGAATTACGATTTTTCCAGCATTGAAAAGAAGTGGCAGAAATACTGGGAGGAAAACGATACCTTCCATACGGATGTTTGGGATTTCTCCAAACCCAAGTATTACGTTCTGGATATGTTCCCCTATCCTTCGGGCGTGGGCCTTCATGCCGGCCATCCCGAGGGCTATACGGCTACGGATATTATGTCCCGGATGAAGCGGATGCAGGGCTACAATGTGCTCCACCCCATGGGCTATGATTCCTTCGGCCTGCCTGCCGAGCAGTACGCCGTCACCACGGGACACCACCCCAACGGCTTCACCCAGAAGAACATCGAGACCTTCTCCGCCCAGCTGAAGGAATTGGGCTTCGACTACGACTGGTCCAAGATGGTGGCCACATCCGACCCCTCTTTCTATAAGTGGACCCAGTGGATTTTCAAGAAGCTCTACGAAGCCGGCTATGCCAAGCGCATTGAAATGCCTGTGAACTGGTGCGAGGAGCTGGGCACCGTGCTCTCCAACGACGAGGTCATCGACGGCAAGTCCGAGCGGGGCGGCTATCCTGTTGTGAAGAAGAACATGATGCAGTGGGTCATCGACCAGCCTGCCTTTGCGGAAAAGCTGCTGGAAGGGCTCAACGAGATCGACTGGCCGGAATCCACCAAGGAAATTCAGCGCAACTGGATTGGCAAATCCACCGGCGTGGAGGTGGACTTTAAGCTGGTGGGCGGCGGAGACTTCTCCATCTACACCACCTGCATCGAAACCATCTATGGCATCACCTTCATGGTGCTGGCTCCTGACGGAAAAATTGTCCAGTCCCTTATGGACCGGGTGGAAAATAAGGAAGAGGTCCAGGCTTACATCGACGAGGCCGTGAAAAAGAGCGACATGGACCGTACGGAGCTCAACAAGACCAAGTCCGGCTGCCCCCTCAAGGGCGTATATGCTGTGAACCCCGTGAACGGCAAGGAAGTGCCTGTGTTCATCGGCGACTTTGTCCTGGCAAGCTACGGCACAGGTGCCGTTATGGCGGTGCCCAGCCACGACCAGCGTGACTTCGAGTACGCCATTGCCCACGGCCTTCCCATGATTCAGGTCATCGACGGCGCCGACGTCAGCGAGCACGCCTTTGAAAAGCAGGACTATCTGGGCAAGGGCTGCAAGCTTATGAACTCCCAGGAGTTCACGGGCCTCACTGTGGAAGAGGCCAAGGAAGCCATCACCTGCAAGCTGGAGAAGCTGGGTGTTGCCCGGCGGAAGAACAACTACCACTTCCGGGAATGGATTTTTGCCCGCCAGCGCTACTGGGGCGAGCCTGTGCCCTGTGTCTACACCGAAGACGGCAAGACCGTGTTCCTGCCCGATGACGAACTGCCCCTGATCCTGCCCGAGCTGGACGACTACAAGGGCAAGGGCGGCAAGGCCCCCTTGGAGAACGCCACCGAGTGGAAGCACTATGACAGAAACGGTGTGAAGGGCCTTCGGGAGACCTCCACCATGCCCGGTTCCGCCGGTTCCTCCTGGTACTATATGCGCTATATCGACCCCAAGAACGACAAGCAGCTGTGTGACCCGGAGCTGCTGAAGCACTGGCTCCCGGTGGACCTGTACATCGGCGGTCCTGAGCACGCCGTGGGACATCTGATTTACTCCCGTATCTGGAACCGCTTCCTGTATGACGAGGGCATCTCCCCGGTGAAGGAGCCCTTCCAGAAGCTGGTGCACCAGGGCATGATCCTGGGCGAGAACGGCATCAAAATGGGCAAGCGCTTCCCCGAGTTCGTGGTTAATCCCAGCGACGTGGTCCGTGAGTACGGCGCGGACACTCTGCGTCTGTACGAAATGTTCATGGGCCCCCTGGAAGTCTCCAAGCCCTGGAGCACCTCCGGCGTGGCTGGTGCCAAGAAGTTCATTAACCGGGTCTGGAACTTCTTCACCGAGCCTCAGAACATCACCGAGACTGACGACGGGAAGCTGACCAAAATCTACCACCAGACCGTGAAGAAGGTCACCTCCGATTTTGAGACCCTGGGCTTCAACACCGCCATTGCCCAGATGATGGTCTTCGTCAACGAGGTCTACAAGAACGGCTCCTGCCCCAAGACCTACGCCGAGGGCTTCATTAAAATGCTCTCCTGCATCACGCCCCACGTAGGCGAGGAAATGTGGCAGCTTCTGGGCCACGAAGGCACCATTGCCTATGAGCCCTGGCCCGAATATTCCGAGGAGAAGTGCAAGGATACGGAAATCACCTTTGCTGTCCAGGTCAATGGCAAAATGCGCGGCACCGTTCAGATGGCCGCGGACCTTCCCAATGAAGAGGTCGTGAAAAACGCTCTGGCTGACGAGAAGATCGCAAAGTTCCTGGAAAAGCAGGGCGGCTCTATTGTGAAGACCATCGTGGTCAAGAACAAGCTGGTGAATCTCATTGTCAAGTGAGAAACGGACGGTTCGGTTTTCTCCCCGGGAAAACAAAAAATACGATTTTTCTCATTTTGATTCTTGACAACCGGAGAAAAGCCGTATATAATATTCAAGCCTAGATTTAGGCCCTGAACGCATCCTGGAATTAGCCGGATGCCATCGGAGGGAGGGAAAACCATGTCTGAAATTCGCGTCAAGGAGAATGAATCTCTGGAAAGCGCTCTGCGCCGCTTTAAGCGGAGCTGCGCCAAGGAGGGCGTCATCGCCGAAGTGAAGAAGCGCGAGCACTACGTCAGCCCCAGCCTGAAGCGTAAGCAGAAGTCCGAGGCCGCACGTAAGAACAAGAGAAAGTTCTATTGATCCCTCTTGACTAGCGTATAAAACCGTCCCGTGAAAACGGGGCGGTTTTTCTCTGTCTGGGGAACGTAACTGCGGGGCAGCTATCCTGCCGGAAGGGCGCTATTTTAGTTCCTGGTAGAGCCCCACCGCTGTTTTGACGCCCCATGTTTCGGCCTCATGGAGAAGGGCGTCCAGGTCCTCCCGGGTGCGCCAGAGGGTGAAGACGGCTTTTTCCCCTTCTGTGCGGATTTGGTAGTGACAGTGGAGGGCTTCATCGGAATGACCTGTTTCCGGGGATTCCCGCTGGGAGGTGAGGCGGGCTGCGGCACCATTGGGAGACAAAGAAATTTCCTCGCCGTCCAGGGATGTGTCCAGCCAGATTTCCCGCTCCTTCCAGGGGGCAAGGGCTTTTTTGAGCGGTACGGTCAGCGGCGTAGGAGCAAGGAACACCGCTCCATCCGTTTCCCCGGCGTAAAGCTCCGATACAGCCACAGGACAGCGCAGTCCCTCGGTAAGCGTTTTTGCCAGCGCCTGTTCTCCCGGATATCCCGGCCGCTGGAAGTCCAGCAGGACACCCCACAGGGCCAGCTCCTGGACACAGTTTTGGAGTTCTTCCAGAATCAGCGCCGGGTCGTGGCGGTATATTGGGGTGCAGTCGTCCAGAATCAGCAAGGACCCGGGTTTCAGCGTCTTCGGCATGGCGGAAAGCCCCGCGCCATAAGGGGACAGGTGACAGGCCATCCAGGCGGTATTTTCCGGAAAATGCCGACAAGCGCGCATTTCCGATGCCGTCATGGCAAGATAATGGCGAATTGCCATGGACAAATCCCCCATTCCATGTTATAATTCCTTAGATAACAGCCTATTCAGGAAGGAGCAGCGCTATGCCCATTTCTCCCATTCCCAAAATCATGCTTCCGAAGCTCACGGATATCCACGAGGATATGCTGCGATCGCTTGGCATCAAGCTTCTGATGCTGGATTTTGACAACACGATTCTTCCCTATGTTTCCGACGAGCCTACGGAGGAGATGCTTGCCTGGCTTGAGCATATGAACCACTTGCCGGACATTCAAATTTGTGTGGTGTCCAACAGCCACAATGGAAGAGTTCCTGTCATCAGCCGGGAATTGGGCCTCAAATGCATTACCCACGCGAGAAAGCCCTTTTCCAAGGGAATTAAGCAGTGTCTCCGGGAATACGGCGTCCCCGCCGCCCAGGCGGCTTTGGTGGGAGACCAGATCTACACCGATGTTCTGGGGGCCAACAATGTGGGGGTCCTGTCCATTCTGGTGGATGCTATCAACAATCATAATATCTGGCTGAAAGGCCGCCATGTGCTGGAACTGCCTTTCATTGCCATGGCTAGGAGGATAAAAAAATGAAAAACCTGGACAAATACCTGACTTTGCTGGACGGAGAAGTGGATGGTCTGCTTCTGACCTCCCGCTACAGCCGCCACTACGGCGCGGAGTTTGACATTGCCGAGGGCGTTGCCATTGTCACGAAGAAGGGCTGCCGCTACTTTACCGACAGCCGCTATACCGAATCCGCGGAAAATAATATCCATAATTTTGAAGTCCTGGCTGTGGGAAACGGCATCGGCTATTATCAGCGGCTCAACGACGCCATTGCCGATTTTGGCGTCACCAACCTGGGCTACGAGGAGCGCTACCTCACTGCCGAGGAATTCTTCGGCTATGAAAAGCACCTGAACGCCAAGCTCACCCCCTTCAACGAGAAAATCTACGGCTTCCGGGCCCAGAAGGAGGAGTGGGAGCTGGACCTCATGAGAAAGGCCCAGTCCATCACCGACAAGGCTTTCTCTGAAGTCATTGGCCGCATCAAGCCCGGCATGACCGAGCTGGAGCTTCAGGCTGAGCTTATCTACTGTATGTACAAAAACGGCGGCACGGGCCTTGCCTTTGACCCCATCGTGGTTTCCGGACCCAATACCAGTCTGCCCCATGGCGTGGCGGGAGAGCGGGTCATTCAGGCCGGAGATTTTGTCACCATGGACTTTGGCGCTTCCTACATGGGCTACTGCTCTGACATGACGAGAACCGTGGCCGTGGGCTATGCCACCGAGGAAATGAAGAAGGTCTACGCCACCGTTCTGGAGGCCCAGGTAAGCACCATCGCCATGACCCGGGCTGGGGTTCCCGGTAAGGTTCTCCATGAAAATGCCGCAAAGGTCATTGAGGACGCCGGATATGGCAAGTATTTTGGCCATGGCTACGGCCACAGCCTGGGCCTGGAAATCCACGAGGACCCCGGTGCAAGTCTTCGCAATGTGAACCCCCTGCCTGTGAACGCTGTGCTCTCCGCAGAACCCGGCATCTATCTGCCTGGCAAGTTTGGCGTCCGCATTGAGGATGTGACCATTTTGAAGGAAGGCGGCTGCGAGGACATTACGAAGAGCCCCAAGAACCTGATCATCGTCTAAAATTTTTTGCGAACCCCTTGCAAAAAGGAAGATTTTGCAGTATACTATAGTTGCTAAATCTGTGTGCACAAACCGTCTTCCCATTTGGAAGGCAACATTAGGAGGATAAATAGAATGATTTCTGCAGGTGAATTCAGAAACGGCGTTACCTTTGACATGGACGGCAAAGTCATGCAGGTGGTGGAATTCCAGCACGTGAAGCCCGGCAAGGGCGCCGCCTTTGTCCGCGTGAAGATGAAGAACGTCATCACCGGAGCCGTCACCGAAACCAGCTTCAACCCCACCGCAAAGTTCCCCACTGCGTTTGTCGAGCGCAAGAAGATGGAGTATTCCTACAATGACGGTTCCCTCTACTACTTTATGGACCAGGAGACCTACGAGCTGGAGCCCATCGACGCCTCCGCTCTGGACGATTCCTTCAAGTTCGTGAAGGAGAACGACGTCTGCACCATTATGCTCTACAAGGGCAAGGTCTTCGGCGTGGAAGTTCCCAACTTTGTTGACCTGGTGGTCACCAATACCGAACCCGGCTTTGCCGGCAACACCGCCACCAACGTCACCAAGCCCGCCACCGTTGAGACCGGAGCCGAAGTGAAGGTGCCTCTCTTCATCAACGAGGGCGACAAGATTCAGATCGACACCCGCACCGGCGAGTACCTGGGCCGCTCCAAGGCCTAAGGAAACGCCTCTTAAAGGAGGTAAATGATTATGACCATTTCCGAAAAGTCTGCCTACCTCAAGGGCCTCATGGACGGCCTGGACATCGATACGAAGTCCAATGAGGGCAAGATGATCGCCGCCATGGTGGATCTTCTCGGCGATATGGCAAAGCGTGTCACCGAGATTGAGGAGACCACCATCGCCATCTCCGACGAGCTGGACGAAATCGAAGAAGACCTGGACGCCATCGAGGACTTCATCATGGATGAAGACGACGAGGACGACTGGGACGACGATTACGAATACGACGATTGGGACGAGGACGAAGACGAGGATGATCCGGAGGAAGAACCCGAGGAGGGCTTCGACTTCGGCGATGAGGACACCACTATCTACGAGGTGGAATGCTCCTGCGGCAACATCATCGACTTCGACGAGGAAACCCTGGAAAAGGGAAGCATCGTCTGCCCCAACTGCGGTGAAACCCTGGAGTTCTCTCTGGAGGACGAGGAGTAATTCGATCATATGTAAGGGAGAGGCTTGCCTCTCCCTTATTTTCGTGATATGGAATCTTTCAGCCAACAGGATGGAAAAGGCCATGAAAATCCGCCGGTTCCAAAAACAGAACCGGCGGTATTTACATTCTTTCCTGCATTGCCTGATGTTCCCGGCGCAGTTCTTCCGCCAGCATGGCCACGGTCCAGAATTGGTTGGTGGGGGTGAGAATGGCTTTCAGAGCATTCCTTCCCAGACCGGATTGGCGCAGACCGGCCAAGGCGTTGTTTATGTCCTCTTCAGACATGCTGCAAAACAGAAGCACCGGAACCACCGGGTCCTTATTCAGACCCTTTGGAAACCCCATCAGATTGTTCCCGGCCAAAGTTCCCAAAGGCTCGCCGTACTGGGATTTCGGAACAACCGCTGCGGCATAGCCCATTCCCGTGAGAGCACCGCGGAGAACCGCGGCTTCCGTGGGGTCCGTGTCAAAGATTAAGATCATGTTGGTTCCTCCCTTTTTTCTTCATTATACCCTCAGGCGGAATAAAATGCAAGATTGACATCCCCGTGGTCCCATGCTACCATGAAAAAGAAAGGGGAGAGGAACGTGGGAAAATTCGTCATGCGAAAGGTTGCAACCGGATGGAAATTTACCCTCAATGCGGCAAACGGCCTGTCCATTGCCGCCTCGGAGGTCTATAACACCCGGGCCGCCTGCCTCCGGGGAATGGAGAGTGTCCGCCGAAATGCCCCCGTGGCGGCCCTGGAGGACCTGACCGGGGAGAAAAAAGCTGGGCACTCCAATCCGAAATTTGAGATGTATCGGGACCGGGCAGGGGAATACCGCTTCCGGCTGAGGGCAAGAAACGGTGCCATCATCGCAGTATCCGATGGCTACGGCACCCGCTCCGCCTGTGAAAACGGTGTTGAAAGCGTCCGCATAAATGCGGCGGATGGGGAAATAACCGAAGAATGAACGCTGCAGGAGCACCGTCCTGCGGCGTTCTTTTTTGTACGGCGATTCATAAAAAAAGCCTGGTCCCAAATGGATGCCCAAGGCATACCATGGGGAGAGGTGATGAAAATGCTGTTTGGAAAACCGGGGGCAATCGCCGCCATTGCCGGGGAGGGAGGCATTTCCGGCTGTGTCAAATTCTACAGCGTGCCCCAGGGAAGCCTGGTGGTGGCGGAGCTCTGTGGTCTGCCTGAGGGTGGACCGGGATTTTTCGCCCTTCACATCCATGAGGGGGGTGACTGCGGCGGAGAGGATTTTGCCGACACCAAAGGTCATTTCAATCCCTGCGGAAAACCGCATCCGGAGCACCCGGGGGACCTGCCGCCCTTGCTTTCCTGCAACGGCCGGGCCTGGATGGCGGTGAAAACAGATCGATTCACCCCATGTGAGGTGATAGGACGGACTGTGGTCATCCATAGCGACCCGGATGACTTTCACACCCAGCCCTCGGGAAATGCCGGGAGGAAAATTGCCTGCGGAAAGGTCCAAAAATTTTGAACATTTTGTGAAATGCCCATTGACATGGACATTTTTCGGTGCTATACTGCGCTTATCAATCGAAAAACTGTGAATCGATAGAGGCGCGGTGCGCAAAAGTACCTTCTCCATAAAGGAAGCGGGCTTCCGGAGGCGGGAAAGGGCAAACCGCCGAAGTGTTTTAGCCGCCCGGGCGAAAAATGCTGGGACGTCGGAGAATATCCGCCGTACTGTCACATTTGTGGAGCGCTATCATTCGATGGAAGAGCTTTGCCGTTCTGCCGTGAATGTTGGATTAACTCCAGGATTCGCGGCTTTTTGTGTGCCAATGAAAGGACGGTAAAAATGAAAAGAATCTTACCCCTGCTCACCCTGCTCCTGGTGGTTACCTTCATGCTGGGAGCTCTGATTCCTGTGGCAAGCGCCGCGGAAATGCCCGAGGAGGACGCCTTTGCGTATCTCGACAGCTACTCCGACAATATGAGTGCTGACCCGGATTTTGACGCAAATGTGGCCTCTGCCCTGGCCACGGCACGGCAGTCCGTGGCACCCTACGCAACCTTCCTGTCTCTGCTTCCGCCCATTATCGCCATCGCCCTGGCCCTCATTACCAAGGAGGTCTATTCCTCCCTGTTCGTGGGCATTCTGTCCGGCGCCCTGCTGTACGCCAACTGGAACCCCTGGCACATGGTCACAGGGACCTTCGACACCATGCTTTCTAAAATCTGCGACAGCTGGAACGTGGGCATCCTGATTTTCCTGGTGCTTCTCGGTATGCTGGTGGCCCTGGTAAACAAGGCCGGCGGCTCCGCTGCCTACGGCCGCTGGGCCAGCCGGAAGATCAAGACCCGGGCAGGCGCTCTGATTTCCACCTGCATGCTGGGCGTGCTGATCTTCGTGGACGACTACTTCAACTGCCTGACCGTGGGTTCTGTTATGCGGCCTGTCACCGACAAGCACAAGATCTCCCGGGAGAAGCTGGCATACCTTATCGACGCAACTGCAGCGCCTGTGTGCATCATTGCCCCCATCTCTTCCTGGGCCGCTGCCGTTTCCAGCGTGGCTCCCGAGGGACAGGGCCTGACGCTGTTCATCCGCTCCATTCCCTATAACCTCTATGCCCTTCTGACCCTCTTCAACGTGGTGTTCATGTCCGCCATCGGCCTGGACTATGGCAAGATGAAGGCGGCGGAGTTGGCCGCAAGGAATGCTGACGCCGCAGAAGAGTCCAATGTGGTGGTGGGCAAGGGCACGGTTCTGGACCTGGTCCTGCCCATTCTGGTCCTCATTGTCTCCTGCGTTACCGCTATGGTCTACACCGGCGGCTTCTTTGATGCCGGAAGCGCCGCCTACCACAACGTCATCGATGCCTTCTCCGGCTCCGATGCCTCTGTGGGCCTGGTGCTGGGAGCCTTTATCACCATCCTCTTTACCTGCATCCTGTACCTGCCCCGGAAGGTCATTTCCTTCAAACAGTTTGCCGATTCCCTGGCAGACGGCTTCCGGGCCATGGTCCCCGCCATTTTGATTCTGGTCTTCGCCTGGACCCTCTCCGGTGTCACCAACCAGCTGGGCGCCAAGGTCTACGTTGCCGAAATCGTCCGGTCTGCCGCAGGCGGTCTGCAGAACTTCCTGCCTGCCATGATCTTTGCCATCGGCGTAGGCCTGGCTTTCGCCACCGGAACCTCCTGGGGTACCTTCGGTGTGCTTCTGCCCATTGTCTGTGCCGTGTTCCCCAGCGGCGAGCTTATGATCATCTCCGTATCCGCCTGCCTTGCCGGCGCTGTCTGCGGCGATCACTGCTCTCCCATTTCCGACACTACCATTATGGCCTCCGCTGGTGCGGAGTGCAACCACATCTCCCACGTCAGCACCCAGCTGCCTTATGCCATGACCGTGGCGGGCGTGACCTTCGTAGGTTTCCTGCTGGCCGGATTTGTCCAGAACGCTTTTATTGTTCTGCCTGTGAGCATGGTACTTATGGCCGCAGTGCTTCTTGCCATCCGCACGACCCAAAAGAAGAAGGCTGCCTGAGAAAAACGACCAATGAGGCCCCCAAATTGGGGGCCTCGTTTCGGTCTGTCTCGGATTTTTTGCCGAAAATGAAAATCGCACCTGGATTTTTATGTTGTAAAATTCAAGGATATGTAGTATAATAGCCACAATAATCGACTCAGCAAAAGAAAGCAGACCAATTCCGTGGGGCCTGTGCCGCCGGAGGACAGTCTGCTTTTCCACGGCTGTCAGTTTTTTAGCGGGAGAATCATATATGCTGAAATCCAAGAAAATTGCGGGATATCTGACCCCTGGCCATCGTGTTCATTTGGTGGGCATCGGCGGCGTTTCCATGCGGCCTCTGGGGCTGGTCCTCAAGGGCATGGGTATGGAGGTCACAGGCTCGGATATGAGCGCTTCCCTCTCTACCAAAGAGCTGGAGGACCACGGCATTCCCGTGGCCATCGGCCACCGGGCGGAGAATATCCAAGGGGCCGAGTGCATCATCCGCACCGCTGCCGCCCACAATGACAACCCGGAGATCGCCGCAGCCCGTGCCGCAGGCATTCCCGTGTTCGAGCGGGCCCAAGCCTGGGGCGAGATCATGAAGTCCTACAAAAATGCAGTCTGCATCTCCGGCACCCACGGCAAAACCACCACCACGTCCATGATGACCCACATCCTCATGGAGGCAAACCTGGACCCCACGGTGATGATCGGCGGCTATCTGCCCCTGCTGCATGCGGGCCATCGGGTGGGCCATGGGGACACCATCGTGCTGGAGAGCTGCGAGTACTGCGATTCCTTCCTGAATTTCTTCCCCACCCTGGCGGTGGTGCTGAACGTGGAGGAGGACCATCTGGACTACTTCAAAGACCTGCGGGACATTGAAAAATCCTTCCACGAGTTTGCCTCCCTGGCTACCTTCGGCGTCATTGCCAACGGCGATGATCCCCATACCGTCGAGGCCATGACTGGCATTGACTATATTTCCTTTGGCTTGGAGGAACAAAACCGCATCCACGCAGCAAATATGGCCCCCGACTGGCGGCATTTTGACGTGATTTGCGACGGAAAATGCTACTGCCACCTGGACATGGGAGTCTTGGGACGCCACAATGCGTTGAACGCCCTGGCCGCCGCCGCAACTGCCTGGATGATGGGCATTCCTGGGGAAGCGGTTTCCCACGGCATTGAGAAATTCCACGGTGCAGGCCGTCGGATGGAATATAAGGGAAAGTTCAACGGCGCCGACGTCTACGATGACTATGCCCACCATCCCGACGAGGTGGCGGCAACCCTGGAAGCTGTCCGGAGCCTGCCCTATAAACGGGTTGTTCTGGCCTTCCAGCCTCATACATATTCTCGAACCAAGGCCCTCTTCGGGGATTTCGTCCGGGAGCTCAGAAAGGCCGATCAGCTGGTGCTGGCGGAAATCTATGCAGCCAGAGAGAGCAACACCATCGGCATCTCCTCTCAGGACCTGGCTGAACAGATTCCCGGAAGCGTCTACTGCGAGACACTTCCTGATGTGACGGCCTACCTCAAGGAAAGCGTCCGGGAAGGGGACATCGTCATCACCATGGGCGCAGGCGATATCTTCCGTGCCGGCGAGGCACTTTTGGAGGAACAGGCGTAAATGAAAAATGTGCCGGAATCATCCGGCACATTTTATGAAGTTCAGGTTTCCAGAACAAGGTGGTCTACGCCGGAAGCTTCAAACTCCGACATGTATTCGTCCATTCGCCCGATGATCTCATCGTAATTTTCGTCGGTGATTTCCGGGTAGTCCATGTCCCGGCGGGACAGCTCTTCGGCCAAAATCTCATAGAAGACATTGTCCTCATAGTAGGCGATGGCTTCGTGGATGCCGCCCTCGGCGTACTCCCGGGACGGGACAATGGTGCCCTCCCAGACTTCCGACAGAGCGGGGGACAGGGCGAATATTTTGCTCTCCAAAGCGTCGTACTCCTGGAACCGGTCCTCGCCCCGGGTGGAATTGAGCACCCAGTTTCCGATGTACACCAGGTCCAGCAGGCGGCGGAACTCCATTTGCGATAATTCGATCTGCATAGGTATCCTCCTTACCGGAACGTATCTTTTAAGCACCATTATACCATCTGGAAGAAAAATTTCCAGATGGAAAATGTCAAAATAATAAACCACAGCCATGAGGAATTTCCAATGAAAATCACGAAATTTCCCAAAACTTTTAGCAAAATGAGGCGATGATGTGAAAAAACTCAGCGTATGTGTCCTGTTTGGCGGCATGAGCCCCGAGCACGAAGTCAGCCTGCGGTCGGCCGAGTCCGTTCTGAACAATATGGACAAGGAAAAATACAACATTTTCCCTGTGGGCATCACCCGGGACGGGGACTGGGTCCTCTATACCGGAGAGGACTACAGCAAGCTCCCCACGGGAGAGTGGGAAACCTATCCCGGAAACCGCCGGGCGGCCATCTCTCCGGTACGGGGACAGGGCCTTCTGAGCTTTGAGGGCGACTGCGTGGTCCGGGAGCGCATCGATGTGGTATTCCCGGTGCTCCACGGTGAAAACGGCGAGGACGGCGCCATGCAGGGCCTCCTGCAAATGGCGGGCATCGCCTATGTGGGCCCCCACGTCAGTGCCTCTGCTGTGGCCATGGACAAAACCCTTACCAAACTGGTGGTGGACAACGCAGGCATTACCCAGGCAAAGTGGCAGCTGGTCAGAAGAAGTGAACTTTCCAACCTGGACGACACCATTCTGAACCGTCTGGAAGAAAAATTCCAGTATCCCATGTTTGTCAAGCCCGCAGGCACCGGATCCTCTGTAGGCGTGTCCAAGGCGGCTGACCGGGAGGCTCTGGAAAAAGCGCTGCTTACTGCCGCCAAGTATGACGAAAAGATTCTGGTGGAGGAATTCATCCACGGACGGGAGATTGAAGTTGCGGTGCTGGGCAACGGCAATCCCGCTGCCTCCATCTGCGGCGAGATTGATTCCGGCGTGGAGTTTTACGACTATGACGCCAAGTATGTGACGTCCACCTCCACGGCCTATATCCCTGCGCGGATTCCCGCAGAGGTGGAGGAAGAAGTCCGGGAGGCTGCCGTGCGGGTTTACCAGGCCATAGGCTGTCAGGGCCTGAGCCGTGTGGACTTCTTTGTGACCTTTGAAGAGAACAAGGTGGTTTTCAACGAGATCAACACCATTCCCGGCTTCACTTCTATTTCCATGTACCCCAAGCTCTTTGAAGCCAGCGGCATTCCCTATCCGAAGCTCATCGACCAGCTCATTGGCCTCGCTCTGGAGGTGCGGCCATGAAGCGGGAGGTGGTCCTCTCCATTCGAGGGTCCCAGCGCTACGAGAACCAGGAGCCGGAGGTCATCGAGCTGCTCACTGAAGGGACCATGGAATACCGGGACGGCGGCTGGGACATCACCTATGAGGAAAGTGAAGTCACGGGCCTGCAGGGAGTTACCACCACCTTCCGGGTGGAGCCGGATAAGGTTATTCTGAACCGACGGGGTGCGCTCCATTCCCAAATGGTGTTTCAGGAGGGGGTTCCCCACGATTCTCTGTATCAGATGGAATTCGGGGCGCTGCTGATTACCATTCGGGCCAGCCGGGTCCTGTGCGATATCGTTCCCGACGGCGGCATGATTGACCTGACCTACTTCATCAACATTGAAAACAGCGAAGCAGGAGTCATTGACTACCATTTGGATATTCGGGCAAAAGAATAAAGCTGAGCCTCCACCGATTTGGCGGGGGCTCAGCTTTTTTATAGGGGCAGGCGATGAGCCTGCCCCGGTTTTTACTTTCTTGCATAGTTCGGCAGGAGCTGAGGAGAGAAGAGGACTCCCGTTTTCGCACTTGCTCCTTCCCGGGCGGCCTCAAAGGCTTCCAAATGCCCTAAGGTCAGCTTGCCAACCGTCACAGCTCTGGCTCTCTCGGCGGCATTTCTTCCGGCGCTGCGGCCAAAGACGATGATGTCCAGAAGGCTGTTGCCCATAAGACGGTTCCGGCCGTGGATGCCGCCTACCACCTCGCCGGCAGCGAAGAGGTTGGGAAGGTCCGTTTCGCCATCGGGGGAGATGTGCAGACCGCCGTTTTGGTAGTGGAGGGTGGGATAGACCAGAATGGGCTCCCGGCGAATGTCAATGCCGTGTTTGGCAAACATCCGCATCATGGCGGGAATTCGGGCCTCGATGGCGCCTTTTCCCAGCTTTTCCTCAATCATGGGGGTATCCAGCCACACTGCCCGCTTGCCGTTGGGAAGCTCCACGCCTTTTCCTGGCCGCGTGCATTCCCGAATGATAGAGGCGGCGGACACGTCCCGGGTCTCCAGAGGGTTCATGAAGGCCTCGCCGTCGGCGTTGATGAGCATGGCTCCCAGGGACCTTACCTTTTCCGTCACCAGTGCGCCGTAGATTTGGGCAGGGAAGGCTGCACCCGTGGGGTGGTACTGGAGGGTGTCGGGATAGAGAAGCCTGGCTCCGGCGCGGTAGCCCAGCACCAATCCGTCGGCGGTGGCGCCATAGTGATTGGAGGTGGGGAAGCCCTGGTAGTGGAGCCGTCCGGCGCCGCCAGTGGCGAGAATCACGGTCTTTGCTCTGGCAATCAGCCGCTCTTTTGTCTCCATGTTCACAAGCACCGCGCCTGCACAGCTGCCGCTTTCGTCTTTTAACAGCTCCAGGGCCGCAGTGAAGTCCACCACGGTAATATCCCGGTTCAGAACCTCGTCCCGAAGGGTCCGCATGATCTCCGCGCCGGAGTAGTCCTTGGCGGCGTGCATGCGCTTGCGGGAGGTGCCGCCGCCGTGGGTGGTGATCATGGTGCCGTCCGGCGCCTTGTCAAACTCCACGCCCAGCTCCGACAGCCAGCGGATGGCCTCAGGAGCCTCGGTGACCAGCTTGTACAATAGGTCCTTCTGGGCCGCAAAGTGGCCGCCGCCGTAGGCATCCAGAAAGTGCTGGGCGGGAGAATCGTTGGGCTTGTCCGCTGCCTGGATGCCGCCCTCCGCCATCATGGTATTGGCATCTCCCAGCCGGAGCTTGGTCACAAGCACGACCTTGGCGCCTGCATTGCTGGCCTCAATGGCAGCAGAAGCACCTGCGCCGCCGCCGCCGATTACCAAAACGTCGGCGTCATAGTCCGGGTTCTCCAGGGGAAGGGTTTCACCCAGGATACGGGACTTCCCTTGAAGCAGGTCTTTAAGTTCCGTTGGTACCTTGTCCCCGGCATTGGGGCCAAAATCCAGGACGGCGAATTTTTCCTCCCGATAGTCGGGGTGGTAGGCTTTTAAAAGTGCGTCCTTTTCTTCGGCGGTCATCCGCGGGGGATTCAGACGGATATTTTGCTCCCGCGCAGCCTCCACCTTTCCCAGGGAGGCGCGTATTTTTTCGTCAGAATACATGGTCCTTCCTCCTTAGGCTTCGATTTCCCGGTGGTTGTATAGCTCCTGCATTTCGGAAAGCGGCTTTCCCATAAGGTCTTCCAGGAGCTTTTCGTACTTTCCTGCCTGAATTTCTTCAATCCGTGCATCCAGATGATCGCAGTGGGGGGCCAGGTACTTGCCGTTTAAGCGCCTTGCCAGCATGGCCACCTGGGGATGGGAAATGCCTGCAGGGCATCGGGAAGAGCAGACCCCGCACATGACGCAGTCAAAGCTCAGCTCCGCACACTTTTCAAAATCTCCCCGCTGGGCGTAGGCGATGTACTGCATCACGTCCAGACCCTGGGTGCAGGACTTTGTGCAGGCGTTGCATCCGATGCAGGAATAAATTTCCGGGTACAGCTGCATCATGATTTGCTGGTCCGGCTTCACGTTTTCTATGTCGTAGACCTGCTTTACCAGGGGGAAGAAGGGCAGCGTCGCCACATACATATTGTTTTCCACCTTCGTGGAGCACGCCAGGCAGGTTTTGAGGTCCCGGTCTCCGGCGATCCGGTAGATGGTGGCGCAGGCGCCGCAGAAGCCGTTCCGGCAGCCGCAGCCCCGGATCAGCTGATATCCGGCGTACTCCATGGCCTCCATAATGGTCAGGCTGTCGGGCACCGTATATTTCTTGCCGAAGAGAAAAACATTAACCATTTGTTCCATCTGTATTCTCCTTAATATTCATCGGGCAGCTCATCCAGCTGGTCGAAGCGGAACACGGGACCGTCCTTGCAGACGTATTTGTCGCCGATGTTGCAGCGCCCGCACTTGCCCAGGGCGCACTTCATCCGAAGCTCCATGGTGGTGTAGACCTGCTCCCGGGAGAAGCCCAGGTCCATGAGAGCGGCGAGGGTAAACTTGATCATAATGGGAGGGCCGCAGACGATGACGGTTTTGTCCCGGGAGAAGGCCAGCTCCTTGACATAGTTCGGCACGAAGCCCACATGGCCGTCCCAGTCCGGTTCCGGGTTGTCAATGGTAAGATGGACGCTTATGCCGCTTTCCTGGCACCAGACCGATTCAATCTCCGGGAAATCCACCAGGTCCGCCTTGGACCGGGAACCGTAGACAATATCAATTTTTCCGTAGGCCTGCCGATGGGCGCGGCAGTAGTTGATTACGGAGTGCAGCGGGGCAAGGCCGATGCCGCCGGCGATAAACAGCAGGTCTTTTCCCACAAAGTCCGTATCCACCGGGAAGCCGTTGCCATAGGGACCCCGGATGGTGATTTGCTGGCCTTCTTCCATAGCGTGGAGCCAGTCCGTGACACAGCCGCACTTTTTGATGGAGAAGTCCAGGTAATCCTCCGTAGGGGAGGAGGTAATGGAGAAGAGTGCCTCACCCACACCGGGCATGGACAGCATGGCGCATTGACCGGGGATGTGCGCAAAGGGCTTCTTCCCGTCAAGGCCCATGACCCGGAAGGTTTTTACATCCGGAGTGTCGGTGCGGATGGCGGTGACCACGCCTAAGCTGGGAATCAAGGGGTCAGGTCTCATTTCACTACCTCCTTCAGCGCGTTTGCCACCTTTACGATGTTCATGTGGATGGGACATTTTTGGAGACAACGTCCGCAGCCTGTACAGCCGAACAGCCCGTCGTTGTTGTTCGGGAAATAGCACAGCTTGTGCATAAAGCGCTGACGGAAGCGTTCCCTTTGGGTGGGCCGGGGCTGACCGGCGGACATAAGGGTGAAGTCCGCATACATACAGCTGTCCCAGCACCGAAAGCGGCGGATTTTTTCTCCGTCATTGAATTCCTGAACGTCATAGCACTGACAGGTGGGGCACACGAAGGTACAGGTGCCGCACCCGAGGCAGCTTTCAGAGAGGGAATCCCACTGGGGGGCGTTAAAGAGGGAGAGCATATGCTCCCGGTCAAAGCCCTCGAGGTCCAGCTTTATGGGCAGACGCTTGAGAATCTCCTTTGTCCGTGCCTGCTGGGCTTTCACAGCGAGGTCATCACAGGAAACCAGCATGGGCAGCTTGTCTGTGAGCGCCTGGCCTTTTTCCGTGTTGGCCCGCCAGTAGAGGAAGTCTTCTTCTATCCAGCAGCTGACGTCTCCCTTGGGGTCTGTGGGGTCGATGCCGAAGCTCCCGCAGAAACAGGTCTCGGCAGGACGGGTGCAGGCCAGGGCCACAATGGTGGCGGCCTTGCGGCGGCTTTCGTAGAAGGTGTCCTTCTGTTCCGTCAGAAATACCCGGTCCAGGATATAAAAGCTCCTGCAGTCACAGGCGCGGACACCGAAGACCACAAAGGGGGCATTTTCAGGACGGTTTTCCAAAATCTCAATGGACTTTCCCGAGACCTTGAAGTTTACCAGACCCTCCACCTGGGGAAAGAACAGGTCCTTGGGGCTGCGGGCGGTGTTTCCCTTTTTGGTCAGCTCCATTCCCTGGACCCAGGGGGTGAAATGCGCCTGGGAGGCGGAGTCGTCTGCGGGGATGTACAATGTTTCCAATTGGGAAATGGCAGAAAACAGGGAGGACAGCTGGGATAACGGTATTTTTTTCATGTTATTTCCCTCCCCGCGCATAGACAATGGACGGCTCGGCGTCGTCCAGGGTGTAGGCCGTCATAGGCGGCAGACTGTCCATGTCCGCACCTGCCTGATAGGGGCCGTAGAGCTCGTTCATGTCCCGTATCAGCTTGCGATTCAATAGGTGCAGGGGAATTTTCTGGGGACAGACCCGGCTGCACTCCCCGCAGTCCGTACACCGGCCTGCCACGTGGAAGGCCCGGATGATGTGGAAGAGATTTTCCTCAAAGGGGTCCGCCGGAGCCTTGTTCTGAACGCCGGACTGGGGATTGTCGAAAACGCACTTCTCACAGGAGCAGGCAGGACAGACGTTTCGGCAGGCGTTGCAGCGGATACACCGGGAGAGCTCGCTACGCCAGAAAGTGAACCGCTCTTCAGGGGCCATGGCCTCCAAGCGCTCCACTTCCCGGAACCGGTCCGAAGGAATGTCCTCTCCCTGGTCTCCCAGCAGTTCGTCGAAGATCACAATGCGCTTGCTTTTGCAGACGGCGCACCGTTCCAGAAGCATCTGCTTCCGGGGAAGGGAAACGGTTCCGTAGAGGGTTTCTGCAAGGAGGTTTTCTCCGTCCTCCCGGACTTCGGTGATGCCGATGCACCCGGCGTCACGAATTTTCTCCACGTCGCACATACCATCGCATGGAACGCCCAGGATGTACACGTTCTCCCGGAGAATGCGATGTTCCTTGCACAGCTGCTGGAAGGAAAAGCTGTCGCAGGGTTTTAAAAATACAGCCACTTTGCCGCCCTTCCGGGATTCGGCAATACAGTATTTGCTGAGGTTTGCCCCGGAGAATGGGGAGAACCGGAAATCTCTTTCCACTTCCTCGGCGGTTTCAAACACCGCCGGAGTCAGATCATAGAAAAAATCACCGGATTTCCAGCCGAGAACACGGTCTACGGTGCCGTTTTTCAGAAGCTCTACGGCTTTCTTTTTCAGTCTTTCCTGCATCGCAGATCCTCCAATCTCCGGTTGGGCCCCAGCTTTCGCACGGTCTCCACAAAGTCCTGCATGGTGGCGGCGAATTTCGCGCCTTCGGCGGCGGAGACCCACTCCACTTTGGTCCGCTCTTTTTCAATGCCCAGATAGTCCAGCAGGGAGAAGAGCAGGGTCATGCGCCGACGGGCGTAGTAGTTGCCTGTGGTGTAGTGACAATCTCCGGGGTGGCAGCCGCAGAGAATCACCCCGTCGGCTCCCCGCTGAAAGGCCCGCAATACGAACATGGGATTCAGACGGCAGGAGCAGGGAATCCGGATGATTTTCACATCGGCAGGGTATTGGAGCCGATTGGTCCCCGCCAGGTCCGCCCCTGCGTAGGAGCACCAGTTGCAGCAGAACGCCACAATGGTGGGTTTAAAATCTTCATTCAACGGCATATGGCATCCACCTCCGCCAGGATTTGTTTGTTGGAAAAGCCTTTCAGGTCCATGGCCCCCGAGGGACATGCCACGGTGCAGGCGCCGCAGCCCTGGCATACGGCGGGATTCACCTGGGCCACCCGACGGCGCAATGTGGTCCGGTTCGGTCCCCGGAAGTCCTTTTCCGCATAGGTGATGGCGCCGTAGGGGCAGACCTTCTCGCAGGAGGAACAGCCGTTGCACATCCATTCGTCAGGCTGGGCAGTGCAGGGATTGCAGGACAGATGGTCCTTTGCCAAAAGCCCGATGACCTTCGCCGCGGCGGCAGAGGCCTGAGCCACAGTTTCGGGAATGTCCTTTGGGCCTTGGCAGGCGCCGGACAGAAAGATTCCAGCCGTGGGGCTCTCCACAGGCCGGAGCTTGGGATGGGCCTCGGTGAAAAAGTCGTTGGTATCCATGGAGGCCGTCAGCATGGTAGCCAGAGGCCGGGCGCTCTTGTCGGGCTCAATGGCAGCAGCCAGCACCACCATGTCCGCGTCAATATGCAGCTGCCGATTTCCAATCAAATCGGAGGCCTGGACTTTCAGAATCCCGTTTTGGGGTACAACTTTTCCCACCATGCCTTTGATGTAGTGGACGCCGTATTCCTCCACAGCCCGGCGATAGAACTCGTCGAAGTTTTTGCCCGGGGTCCGCACGTCGATGTAGAAGACGTAGACGTCGGTGTCGGGGTACTTTTCCCGACAAAGCATGGCGTGCTTGGCAGTGTACATACAGCAGATCTTGGAGCAGTAGGACTTTCCGCGGCTGTCGTCGCACCGGGACCCTACGCACTGGACAAAGACAATGGTGTGGGGGTGCTTTCCGTCCGAGGGACGGAGCAGGGTGCCGCCGGTGGGTCCCGCTGCATTCATGAGCCGCTCGAATTCCAGAGACGTCACCACATCGGGGCTCTGGAAGTAGGCAAATTCGCCGTAGCGATCCAGCTTGATGGGTTCAAAGCCCGTGGCCACCACAATGGCACCGTAGGTTTCTTCGATTATCTGGTCCCGCTGCTGATAGTCAATGGCCCCTGCGGTGCAGACCTTGGAGCAGACACCGCACTTGCCGCTTTTGAGCATGGTGCAGTAATTCGGGTCAATGGCTGCAACTTTGGGTACCGCCTGGGCAAAGGGAATGTAGATGGCCCGGCGGTTGTCGAGGCCCAGGTTAAATTCATTGGGTACTTTCTTTTGGGGACATTTCTCGGTGCACAGGCCGCACCCGGTACACTTGGTTTCGTCCACATACCGGGCTTTCTTTCGGATGCTGACCTGGAAATTGCCAACAAAGCCCTTCACGGACTCCACTTCGCTGTAGGAATAGATGGTAATGTTCTCGTTCTGGGCTGCGTCCACCATCTTTGGGGTCAGAATACAGGCGGCGCAGTCCAGGGTGGGGAAGGTCTTGTCCAGCTGGGTCATTTTGCCGCCGATGGTGGGCTCTTTCTCCACGATATCCACGGGGAAACCTGCCTCCGCAATGTCCAGGGCTGTCTGGATGCCCGCAATGCCGCCGCCGATGACCAGAGCCCGCTTTCTCACGGGGCTCGTTCCGGCGGTTAAGGGCGTGTTCAACTGGACTTTGGCAATGGCAGCGCGGCCTAAGATCACAGCCTTTTCCGTGGCGGTAAGCTTATCCTTGTGAATCCAGGAGCACTGCTCCCGGATGTTGGCAATTTCCAGCATATAGGGGTTCAGACCTGCTTTTTCCACGGTTTTGCGGAAGGTATTCTCGTGCATCCGGGGAGAGCAGGAGCAGATGACGACGCCGGTGAGCCGGTGTTCCCGGATGGCATCCTGGATGAGCTCCTGGCCTGCCTGGGAGCACATATATTGGTAGTTTGCGGAAAAGACCACCCCGGGTTCCTGTCCCAGGGCCTCCGCCACTTTCTCTACGTCCACCGTGGCGGCAATGTTGCTGCCGCACCAGCAGACGAAAACGCCGATTCTTTGCATCCTGCCGCCTCACTTTCTGTATTTCCGGAAGGCACTGGTGATGGCCTGCTGGGGAAGATTCTCATCCAGCTTCCCCGGGACCATGTCCGGAGTCATGTGGTCCCTGCCCTGTTTTCTCAGGGCCAGGGTACGGACCGCCTCAATGAGCCTGGCGGGCTCCACGCTTCTGGGGCACCGTTCCACGCAGGCAAAACAGCTGAGGCAGTAGTACATACCTTTGGAATTCAAAAGCTCATCAATACGGCCCGTTTCCACCATGTCCACAAACTGATGGGGATGGTACTCCATTTCATCAAACGCCGGACAGGCGGCGGTGCACTTGCCGCACTTCATGCACTTTCGGGGGTTCACGCCGGATATTTCTTTAATCACATCAAGCATTCACTCCACCCCCAGTGCCTTTGCCAGAAGCTCCGTAAAATACATCACGGGAAGCCCATCCGTGGCGTTTTCCCGCAGGTTGTACATACAAAGGGGACAGGCGGTGATGAGACATTCCGCCCCCTGGGATTTGGCATTTTCCATAATTTTGTCCACTTGCTTTCTGGCAAAGTCCCGGTTTTCCATGGTGCAGTAGCCGCCGCAGCAGGCGTTCCGCAGGGCATAGATTACGGGCTCGGCTCCAAGGGCACGGATGAAGTCCTCTAAAATGCAGGGGTTTTCCGGGTCGTCAAAGCCCATTTCCTTCCCGGGCCGGAGCAGAAGACAGCCATAGTAGGCCCCAATTTTCTTCCCTGTAAGGGGGTTGCTGACAGCCTTCGCCACCTGGTCAAAGCCCACCCGGTTCCGAAGAACTTCCAGATAATGCAAAACCTTGGTCTCCCCGGCGTAGGGTGTGTCCAAATTCAAGTACCGCGCAACCTTGTCCCGGATGGCAGCATCTCTCTGCATATCACCGTTGACCCGCTTGATCACGTGGTGGCAGGCGGAACAGAGGGTCACCAGGTCCTGCCCCTTTTCCTTTGCCGCCATAAGGGCCCGGACGGAAGAAAGTCTGGTGGCAATCTCATCCTTTGCCATGGGATATACGGCTCCGCAGCACTGCCAGGCGGGCAGCTCTTCCAGAGCGAAGCCCAGCTTCTCTGCGGCTGCCCGGCCATAAACGTCCAGGTCCCGGCCTTTGTTTTTCAGGGTGCAGCCCGGGAAGTAGGAATATGTCATAGGGGCCTCCTTTACACCATCTGCTCGGGATGGAACACCTCGTCGAATCTTTCAGGGGTCAAGAATCCCAGCTTCACACAGGCTTCTTTCAGGGAGATATTCTCTTTATAGGCAAGCTTCGCGGTTTTTGCCGCGTTTTCATAGCCAATGTAGGGATTCAGCGCCGTTACCAGCATGAGGGAGTTGTGGAGATTGTGCTCCATTTTCTCCCGGTTGGCCCGGATACCCACGGCACAGTTTTGATTGAAGGATTCCATGGCCTCGCTGAGAAGCCGTGCCGATTGCAGGAAGTTGTAGATGCACACAGGCATGAAGACGTTCAGCTCAAAATTGCCCTGGCTGGCTGCCATGCTCACCGCCACGTCGTTTCCCATGACCTGCACCGCCACCATGGTCACGGCCTCGCACTGGGTGGGGTTGACCTTACCGGGCATAATGGAGGAGCCGGGCTCGTTTTCAGGAATGGAAATTTCTCCCAGACCATCCCGGGGACCGGAGGCCAGCCACCGCACGTCGTTGGCGATTTTCATCAGGTCGCAGGCCAGGGCTTTCAATGCCCCGTGGGCGAAGACCAGCTCGTCCTTGGAGGTCAGAGCGTGGAATTTGTTGGGAGCCGTGGTAAAGTCCTTCCCGGTGAGCTGGGACACGGCCTTTGCTACGGTTTCGTCAAAGCCCTTAGGGGCGTTGAGACCTGTGCCCACGGCAGTGCCGCCCAGGGCCAGCTCTTTCAGCACAGGCAGAGCCAGCAGAAGCATTTGCTTGTCCCGTTCCAGACTGGTCCGCCAGCCGGAAATCTCCTGGGGGAAGGTGATGGGGGTGGCGTCCTGCAGGTGGGTCCGGCCGGACTTCACCACGCCTTCATGCTCCGCTTCCAGCCGGGCAAAGGTGGCGGTGAGGTGGTCAATGGCGGGAATGACCCGGTCCTCAATGGCACAGACTGCGGCGATGTGCATGGCCGTAGGGAAGGTGTCGTTGGAGGACTGGGACATATTGATGTCGTCGTTGGGGTGCAGCAGCTTCTTTCCGGCCAGCTCGTTGCCTCTGCCTGCAATGACCTCGTTGGCGTTCATGTTGGATTGGGTGCCGGACCCGGTCTGCCAGACAACCAAGGGGAAGTGATCGTTTAAGGAGCCGGAAATGACCTCGTCGCAGGCCTGGGAAATGGCGGCGAGCTTCTCGTCGGTCATTTTTTCCGGCTTTAATTCATGGTTTGCCATGGCGGCGGCCTTTTTGAGGATGCCGAAGGCATGGGTAATTTCTCTGGGCATGGTTTCGATGCCAACGCCAATGGGGAAATTCTCATGGGAGCGCTGGGTCTGGGCGCCCCAATATTTGTCGGCAGGCACCCGGACCTCGCCCATGGAGTCGTGTTCCATGCGGTATTCCATATTAAATCTCCAATCCCTTAATGATTTCTTTCAGCTTGCTGGCACTCAGCTGCAATTTCGCCACTTCCTCATCGGTGAGGTGGTTGAGAATCTTGCCGCGAACGCCGCGCTTATCCACCAGCACCAGGGTGGAAAGGCACACGTCGTCCACGCCGTATTCGCCGTGCATCATGGTGGACACGGTGAGGGCAGTGCCTGCGGTGTTTTGCAGACACTTGCACAGATGGCACACGGACATGGCCACGGCGTAGAAGGTGGCGCCCTTGGCTTTGATAACCTGGCCGCCGGAGGTCTTCACATACTGCTCCACTTCTTCGTAGTCCTGATTCCAGCGGATCCGGTCATGGTCGGGAGAATTGGCCTTGTAGACGTCGATGTGGTTATTGGCAATGTGAACCAGGGACCAGGGCACGAAGGAGGAATCTCCGTGCTCACCGTAGACGTGGGCGTGGACGTTCTTGGCGCTGATATAGAAGCGTTTGGCAAGCTCGGACTGCAGGCGGCTGGTGTCCAGAATGGTGCCGGAGCCGATGATCTGTTTCTCCGGCAGACCGGAAATCTTGTGGAACACATAGGTCAGAATGTCCACCGGGTTCGATACCAGCACATAGATGGCCTTGGGGGCCACGGGGACAATCTGGGAGGTGATGTCCTTAAGAATGTCCACATTGGTCTGGGCCAGCTCCAGCCGGGACTGTCCGGCTTTTCTCGGCAGGCCAGAGGTGATGATGACGATGTCGGAATCCTTGGCATCGTCATAGTCGCCGGAGCGGACAATGGTGGGGGAGAAGAAGGGAGCGCCTTGGTAGATATCCATGGCCTCGCCGAAGGCTTTGACCTTGTTGATGTCGATCATGACGATTTCCGAGGCAATGCCCTGGATCATCAGGTCGTTGGCGATGGTGGAGCCGACACTTCCGGCACCGATGACGGTAATTTTACTCATAGTAACTACTCCTTTACCAAACGGGATGTGGACGGACGGACATGCAGAAAAAGAACTATCAGGAAAATTTTTAATCAATATTTCCTTATCGATTAAATTATATCAATTAGAAGGCGGATTGTCAAGAAGCATATTTGACTTTTAAAAAATTTTTTGAGAAGGGGCGTAAATGGTGTATTATATTTGCTTTTTTCGATAAGTGTGCTATAATATAAAACAAAACAATTCCTGCGGAAGCAGGCCACGGAAAGGGCTGAGAAGCCCACGAGTCGGTCACTGTAAAGCTCCTTTGGGGAGATAAGTCAGGTCGTGGTCAATGATCCCATTGCCGAAACCGATGGGGTACGCTTGCTTTCCGCACAGATTTCTGTGCGGCTTTTTTATGCCGCGAAAGGAGCTTGTATGCGTTTTTCCTCCTTCCGCATTACCTTCAGCGCTGTGCTTATGTGGGCGCTGCTGATGCTGGGACTGATCCTGAATGTGAATATCGGAGCTGTGCAGATTCTGGTATCCCAGATTTTTTCTGACCTGTGGCAGGGAATTTGGCTGCTGCTGAGAAAAGATTCCGCGTTTGAAACGTTTTTGACCAGTTCCACCAATGTGCGAATTCTCTTCAGCATTCGTCTGCCTCGTATGCTGCTGGCAGCAATTTTAGGCGGCGCCCTGGCGGTTTCTGGTTTCCTGCTCCAAGCATTTTTCCGAAACCCCATTGCCGGACCCTTTGTGCTGGGCATTTCTTCCGGTGCAAAGATGATTGTGGGCATTACCATGATATTCCTGCTGCCCAGTATTGCGTCTATGAATACCATGGTCATGGTTCTGGCGGCTTTTATAGGCTCTCTCTTGGTGACGGGACTGGTGCTGCTGTTTGCGCAGAAAGTGCAGAATATGTCCATGCTGCTGGTCATTGGCATTATGGTCAGCTACATCTGCGGAGCGGTCACGGACTTCTGCATCACCTTTGCGGATGACCAGAATATCGCCAACCTCACTACCTGGTCCATGGGCAGCTTTTCCGGTGCCAGTTGGAGTGCCGTTGGGTATTCTGCGGCAATCTGCTTTCTGGCCACGGGACTGGCATGGCTTTTGTCCAAGCCCATTGGGGCCTACGCACTGGGAGAAGGCTATGCACAGAGCCTGGGCATCCATGTGAAAACCTTCCGGGTGAGTCTGATTCTGCTGTCCAGTTTGCTGTCCGGCTGTGTGACGGCTTTTGCAGGGCCCATTTCCTTTGTAGGCATAGCCATTCCCCATATTACCAAAAGCCTTCTGAAAACCTCCCGCCCTGCTGTGGTGATTCCCATGTCCTTTCTGACTGGTGCGGTTTTCTGCATCTACTGCGACCTTCTGGCGAGGACAGCATTTTCTCCCATGGAGCTGGCAATCAGCACGGTCACCTCTGTATTCGGAGCGCCGGTGGTGATCTACATGATGGCAACGAGAAAGGGGCAAAGGCAATGAGCTATCTGGAAACAAAGGAGCTTTCCGTAGGGTATCATGGGAATATTCTGATTCACGATATTAATATCCGCATTGAAAAAGGAAAGATATTGACCCTGGTGGGACCCAATGGTGCGGGCAAATCCACCATTCTCAAATCCATTACCCGGCACCTTCGCGCAATCAGCGGAAGTGTGTACGTCCAGGACCGGGATATGCACCGCTGGTCTGCCAAGGAAATGGCAACCCATTTGGCGGTGGTGCTGACAGACCGCATTCATCCGGAGCTGATGACCTGCCAGGAGCTGGTGGCCATGGGCCGCTATCCCCACACCAATGCCATTGGCAAGCTCACCGAGGAGGACCGGCAGAAGGTGGAAGAGGCGCTGGCCCTGGTTCATGGGGAGGAGCTGTCCGGACAGGACTTCGGAACCTTGAGTGACGGACAGAAGCAGCGCATTCTGCTTGCCAGAGCCATCTGCCAGGATACAGAGATTATTGTCCTGGATGAACCTACGGCGTATCTGGATATCCGATACAAGGTGGAATTCCTGGAAATTCTTCGGAAGCTGGCCCGGGAGAAGGGCACCACCATTATTCTGTCCCTCCACGAAATCGACCTGGCCTGCAAGATTTCCGACAAGCTGCTGTGCGTGAAAGGAGACCGCCTCTCCCTTTTTGGCGATCCGGAGGAGCTTTTGGGTGGGACCAATGCCAATCGCCTGTACGATATGGAAAAAGGAAGCTACAACCCCATTTTCGGCAGTGTGGAACTGTCCAAGCCGGAAGGGGCTCCGCGGGTCTTTGTGCTGGGCGGCGGAGGATATGGGATTCCGATCTATCGTCAGCTGCAAAAGTGGCAGATTCCCTTTGCCGCAGGCATTCTGTTTGAAAATGAGATTGACACCCAGGTTGCCAGAGATCTGGCATCGGCTGCACTTGTGGCTCCGGCATTTTCCCCCATTCCAGAGGCCATGGTTGAGGAGGCTTTTCACACCATGAAGCAAATCGGCGCCGTGCTGGATACCCATTGCCCCATAGGCCCGTTCAATGCCTGCAATGGGCGGCTGCTGGAGCTGGCAAAGGATGCCCAAATACCGATTTTCCACCACCCCAAAGAATTGTGGCAGCACCGCACAATTATGTCTGCGCCCTTCGCCCAATCTTTTGCCCCATCCGCGCAGTTATAAAAGAGGGAAATACATACAGTATTCCCACTCTTTTTATAACTTTCGTCTGAGACAAAATCTTTGGCCGAATGTGCTTGCCAAATTATGCGGTACTGCCCTATAAATAATCCCCGCCCAGTCTGTCAGCGCAGGCCGGGCGGGGAGCTATTATGGTCGGTTCTTTTGCTTCTTCCAGGGGAGAAGCGCCCTGCCATGGTGGGATATCCATCCCACCATGGCAGCGGGATGCCGTGCCAAGGGGGCAGGCGCAGCACCAAACTGAAGCAGGTCATCACTCCTGCACAGCCGCTGGGGCGGTTTCCTATCCTGGCAGACGCCGCAAATACCTTGTATTCAGGCAATGCTCAGAACCTGAGGAACGATAAACGGGTCAATCAGCTGTTTTCCACCGGAAGAGGATTGGAAACGCTGATTCTGTGGTCATACCAGGTGCCTTTCTTACCCAGGGTAGCCAGGTCAAAGTCTGCGCCGATGTAAGGAACGGGAATGTCGAAGCCATGAACTTCCTCGGTCAGTCCGTCGGGATAGGTCACGGTGTCCACAGTGTGTTCAATCAAACCCTCGGGATGCTTTTCTGCATCGGCAGCCAGACCGGGGAAGACGGTGAGGTACCCGGTTCCGCTGAGAGACACGTGGAGGGTCATAACACCGTTTTCAACCGTCAGGGTACCCTTGCCGTCGCAGGCTTCGCTGACATGGAACATAGCGCTGTCGGTGTTGAAGTCCACGGTATAAACGCCGTCTTCCAGCGTTCCGCAGATGGCTTCGGCGGTGTGGGCAACATAGAGCTGCTGCACAGCGGCAATGCTGCCGAGGCCAGAAATCTGGCAATCCACGCTTTCAAACTTTCCGGACGCCAGGAACAAACGCTTCCAGGAATCCTCATCGTCACCGGCCATGTCGTTTTCTGCATGGTCACCGGCCACCACCATCAGGGGACGGAGAACGACTTTACTGTAACCGCCAGCGGAAACGGCTTCCATTACATTTTCAACGGCCGTCTCCTCAGGCTCGCCTTCCACAGTGCCGATAAACACGTTGTCATAGCCGAGAGTGGCCATCTGTGTGGTCATCTGGCTGTAGGTGACCTTGGCGTTGTGGGAAGTGCCGTGGCCCATAAGGACAAAAGCGGCACCGTCTGCGGCAGCTTCGTCCAGGGAAGCGTATCCGGCATTGGCAACGGCGTCGGCCACCACATACTGTGCAACGGCCTGCTTGTCTGCATTGATGACGGTGGCATCAGCGCCTACAGGTCCCAGCAGAGGCTCAGCAATCAGGACGGTCTCAAACTGATCACGGCGGGCGTCGATGGCTTCGCACATTTCATCGTACTCAGCACCGTGCATCAGATGGGTGGGCTGAACCACCAGGTTCTTGACACCGTTTGCCACGGCACGCTCCAGGGCCTGGTCCATGTTGTCGATGAATTCGTTGTCACGGGCCTGGATGTGGTTGATAATGATCTGTGAGGTGAAGGCCCGGCGGATGGACCACTGAGGGAAGGCGGCAGCCAGAGCATCCTCAATACCCTTCAGGTCTGCCGCACGGCTGCTATTGAAGCTGGTGCCGAAGGAGACCACCAGAATCTCGTTTTCCCCAATGTCATCCTGGTTCCGGGGGTCGTCCAGGGAGGCGTCGCCGGTATCCCGTCCGAAGTAGTCGTAATCGGCGTACTTGCCTTCCACCAGAAGCTTCTGCTCCTCCGTCAGAGCATCCCAGGCTTCCTTGGCGGCAGCGCACTGTGCGTCGGTCTCGTCAGTGCGCTTCTGCACATAAATGGCGTCGATGAGCTCGGCCACATGAGCAGCCAGTTCTTCGTCAGACAGCTCAGGCTCCGGCTCAGCGGGGGTGGTCTCTGGGGCTTTGGTTTCGCTGGGGGCTTGGGTCTCGCCGCCAGTGCCGGAGCTGCAGGCCGACAGCAAACTCAAAAGCATGACGGCAGCCAGCAATGCAAAAAGTTTTTTCATAATGATTCCTCCAAATTTTTATTTTTCAGGCTGTATCGCCGGAAAATCATCTTATTTTAACTGGTAGAGAAATGCCATTTTCTCTGGGGCGGTTCCCGTAAAAATCCGATGCATTTCTTCCATGACCGTACCCGGTCGGGTCATATCCTGGTAGAGATTGGCGTTGGTACACCACACATTTCCCTCTGCCACGGCTTTGAAGTCGCGAAGCAGGGGACTCAGGGAAAGAAAGTCAGAAAGGCTGTTCAGCTGCCCGCCTATGGAACTATTGTAGATTACCACGTCCGCATCCTTGGCAGTGGCGTAGAATTCCTCCAATGTCAGGGGGGTGGTGGCGGTGGCAGTGGCCGAATCGCCGATGTTCTTGTAGATGTAGGTTCCCCCGGCCAGCTCGATCATCCGGGTTACATAGTCGCCGGACTTGCGGACAACGGCATGACTGCCGGAGCTGCTGATGTAAAAGAAGGCAACGGTTTTCTGCGTGCTTTCTTCTGCGACAATGCTCTGTGTCAGCTCCACCTGATCCTGGAACCAGGCGTCTGCCTGGGCCTCTTTTCCCAGAAAAGTAGCATAGAGCTTCAGCCATTCCGTCCGACCCAGAGGATGCGTTTCATAGCTGGAGTAGTCCACAAGAACAGGGATTCCCAGCCCTTCCAGCTTTTCCTTGACCTCGGGACTGTGGTAGACCATGGTGGACTGGAGGGACAGACGGCATCCGGAGGAAAGTACCAGTTCGTAGTCCGGCTCGTTGTATTTCCCGGCATATCGAATCGCTCCGCCTTCCATGGCAGTACGGGCATTGGGGATGGTCCATTCTTCTGCCGGCGTGCTGGTAAGAGAGATGGCATCCAAAGCATCCAGAGCATCAAACAGGCACATGGTTGCGCTGCTGACGAGATAAATATCAGAAATGGGCTGCTGCAATACGGGAATCTGGGTTTCCGGAACTGCCGCGCCCTCAGGCACTACCAGGAATTGATCGCCGTTGGAAATGGAGATCAGACTGTAGCCGCCTTCGTAGTGATCCACGGCAAATTCGTGGGCATAGCTCAAGGCAAGAGAATCCGTGTAGGTAAGGCCGCAGAAATTCTTCTCTACAGTATGGTGCCAGCGGTTCTTCGCATTTGACCCGCAGGCGGCAAGGGAACACAGAATCCCGGCAGCCAGAAGCAAGGAGAGAAATTTTTTCATAGGGATTTCCGCTTTCTTACCCATAAGAACCCACCAACAGCCCCCACAACTGCCACTGCCGCCCCGACTGCCAGCCAGAGAGCAGCGGGAGCTTTATCAGCCAAAGGGGTCAAAGAGGCGCTGTCAAAATGGAGGGTGTATTCTATTTCGTGAGGCGTACTCATTGCCACGGTTTCTGCCAGAACGACCATATCCGTATCCAACGTGACAGGAACCTGGAATGTTGCGCCGTCTTCCAGGGTGATGGGGAAATAATCCACCCCATCTACGGTCATGCGGTCATAATTGCTGCTGGACCAAACCAGGGTAGCCGTAATCTCGCCGTTTTCAACGGTGAGTTCAGCGGGAGACTGGATGTAAGCTTTTCCGCCGCCTCCGGTCATGGTGAGATTTGCGGTATAGGTGCCATCGGCCAAGATGGCTGCCGCACGGACCGGCATGACGAACATGGTAAAGATCAGGAAAAACGCTGCTATTTTTTTCATAATAAAACCTCCCATACAAATAAAAAACCGTCTGCAAATCTCTTTGCAGACGGTAAAGAAGCCAGAAAAGCGCACGATCAACAACCCTATCAAGAAATCCTTCCGATACGGTTCGTGACTTTCTATCCCCAACTCCGGACGTCCGCAGAGCTGAACATACTGCCGATTTTACGGCAAAGCAGCAGGCAAGTATTCTGGCTTACCGTCCGGCGGCAACGCTTACCGACGTCTTCCCGAGTTTCCCCAGTGACATTGTGTCGGCTTTACGGACGATTTACAGCAACGGCCTTGCGTGGGATTTGCACCCAACTTCCATAACCTGTGCTCTGAAACAATATTAACTTTGATGTAATTGTACTATTTTTTTACAAAAAGTCAAGGGGGATAGGAGAGAATCACCGACCCAGCATATACAGCAGAGCGTTGCAAATGCAGGCTGCCACATTGCTGCCGCCCTTTCTTCCCCGGGCTACGATGCAGGGAACGCCGGATTCAATGATGCTTTCCTTGGACTGCACCACATTTACAAAGCCCACAGGCACGCCAATGACCAGTGCGGGGTCCAGCTTTCCTTCGTCCATCAGTTCCCGAATGCGAATCAGGGCCGTGGGTGCGTTTCCGATGGCAAAGATCACCGGGCCGGGCAGGCGGGCGGCTTTGTCAATGGCTGCCATGGACCGGGTGGTTCCGTTTTCTTTGGCGCTAAGCGCCACATCCTCATCGGAAATATAGCACACGGCGCTGCAGCCGTGCTTTTTCAGTGCGGGCTTGTTGATGCCGGCGAAGGCCATATTGGTGTCGGTCACAATGGTGGCACCGTTTTTCAGGGCGTTCAGCGCCTTTTGGAGAACATCTTCGGAAAAATACAGGGTATCGGCATACTCAAAATCCGCTGTGGTGTGGATTACCCGCTTGATAATCGGTGCGAGGCTTTCTTCAATGGGATGGGGCAGTTCCGAAGTGATGATTTCAAAGCTTCGTTTTTCAATATCCATGGGCAGAACGTGTTCCAGTTCCATTAAAACTCCACTCCTTTTCTGGCAGGGATTCCCTGATTCATGGGATGGCGCACCGCCTGCATTTCGGTGATATAATCCGCCTTCTGCAGGAGCGCTTCCGGTGCATTGCGTCCCGTGAGCACCCGCTCCGTTTCAGAAGGGACAGAGATGAGCTCCAGCAGTTTCTCCCGGTTCAGAAGTTCGTGCCGGTATGCAGAAATGGCCTCGTCAAAGACAATCAGGCCATAGCTTTTTTCCTGCAAACCTTGGGCTGCGACTTGCAGGAACCGATCATGCTGTCGGCGCACCGTCTGCTTCTCTTCCTGAGTCATCTGCCTGTAAAAGCCATAGTCCTGATCCAGACGGAGAACCACAATATTGGGAATGCGTGCCAGGGCGTGAAGCTCCCCGGTGTCCCGGCCTTTCATAAACTGAAGAATCAGCACCCGGTTTCCGGTGCCTGCATTCCGCAGGGCCAGTCCCAGAGCCGCAGTGGTTTTCCCTTTCCCGTCTCCGGTGTAGATGTGTACCAGTCCGCTCATAGGCCCGCCTCCAGAATTTGATAAATCAGCTTCATGTCCAGGCTTTCCCGGACTGCGGCAGCCAGGGCGTCATATTGCTGCTCTTTATATGCCTGGTAGTCAAAGGCCCCGGCTTTCAGGTCCAGGGTGATTCCCTTTTTCCTGCAGAGCATTTCTACAAGAGCGGACCTCACCTCTGCCCGGTCAAAGAAGCCGTGGAGATAGCTGCCGAACACATCCCCAAGGACACAGCCCTCGGGCATACCGTTTTCCAGTGTCAGAAGCGGCTGCGCCTCCGGTTCCAAAGTGGTCACGCCCATGTGAATTTCATAGCCCTCCACAGTCCGTCCGGCCAGATAAGTCCCTTCCCGGAAGACGCCGCTGATGCGGGTGCGGTGTTTTTCTCTGGCGAACTCCGTGCGAATGGGAAGCATCCCCATGCCGTAGATACTGCCGCCGCCTTCGCTGCCCTCCCTGTCCACAATGGAAAGGCCCAGCATTTGATATCCGCCGCAAATGCCGATGACCGGGCAGCCCTCATTGTGCAGCCGCAGAATGGCCCCTTCCAGACCCCGCTCCCGGAGCCATTTCAGGTCGGCAATGGTGCTTTTGGTGCCGGGAAGAATTACAAGGTCCGGTTTTTTCAGGTCCTGCACCTTATCCACATACCGCACACCCACGCCGGGCATGGCATCCAGAGCGGAAAAATCCGTAAAATTGGACAGCTTTGGCAGTCGGATTACTGCAATGTCAATCTGGGCAGGGGCTTTCTGTTCCAAACGGGCGGAAAGACTGTCCTCATCGTCAATGTCCAGATTCACATAGGGCACCACACCGGCGCAGGGCTTTCCGGTGACCGCTTCCAGCATGGAAAGTCCTGGGTCCAGGATGGTCTTGTCTCCCCGGAATTTGTTGATGACGGTGGCTTTGACCATGGCCTTTTCTTCATCGCTGAGAAGCATCAGTGTGCCTGCCAGCTGTGCAAATACACCGCCGGGGTTGATGTCCCCCACCAGCAGCACCGGAGCCCGGGTCATTTTCGCCAGTCCCATGTTTACAATGTCATCGGTTTTCAGGTTGATTTCCGCCGGACTGCCTGCCCCTTCAATTACAATGATGTCGTTATTTTCCGAAAGGGTATTGAACGCCTTCATAATATCGGGAATCAGTTTCTTTTTCATGGCGAAGTATTCTCTGGCAGACATATTGCCCAGGACTTCGCCGTTGACAATGACCTGGGACCCCATGTTTGTCACAGGCTTCAGGAGGATTGGATTCATCAGCACCGAGGGCTCCACACCGCAGGCCTCCGCCTGCACCACCTGGGCCCGGCCCATCTCCAAGCCCTCGGAAGTGATGAAGGAGTTGAGGGCCATGTTCTGGGATTTGAAGGGGGCTACCCGATAACCATCCTGTTTGAAGATCCGGCAAAGCGCCGCAGTCAGAATGCTTTTTCCCACATTGGACATGGTGCCCTGGACCATAATTGCTTTTGCCATGTCAGCATACCTCCCCAATGGATTGGAGCAAAATGTTGTTTTCCCCCAGGGTTTTCAGCCCGATTCGCCAGAATCCGGATGTCAGCCCCGGATAGTTGGAGCAGTCCCGGATGGCAATGCCCTTCTCCCGGAGCTTTTCTCCCAGGGCAGGGTCCCCTCGGAACAGGATAAAATTGCAGTCACTGTCCCAAACCTGGAAACCCAGCTTTTGCAGCTGCTCTGTTACCCGGGGGCGTTCCTGCTCCAGCAGCCGCAGCAGCCGCTCTTTCACGCCGCTGCATTGCAGGGCTGCCACACCGGCGGCTTGTGCAGGACTGGATACACTCCAACAGGGGGCGATCTGCTGCATTTGGGACAATATGTCCAAATCCCGGCTGATGAGATACCCCAGCCGCAGACCAGCCATAGCATAGAGCTTGGTAAAGGCCCGGAGAATCAAAAGCCTGGGAAACGGCTCCATCAGAGACAGAGCCGTTTCGGAAGAAGTAAAATCAATGAAGCACTCATCCAGCAGCAGATACGTTCCCATTTCCTGGCAGCGCTTCAAGATTTTTTCCAGCAGCGGCATGGGAATCAGCTTTCCGGTGGGGTTGTTGGGAGAGCAGAGAAACAGCAAATTCGTTTTTTCGCAAATTTCAGGGAGAATGGCCTCCGTCAGAAGAAAGCCGTCTTCTTCCTTCAGCTTGTGGTAATGCACCTGGGCACCTGCGGCCAAAGCTGCCTTTTCATACTCAGAAAATCCCGGGGCGCAGACCAGCACTTCCTTGGGCCGCAGCACAAAGCACAGCCGGTAAATGAGATCGTCCGCTCCGTTGCCGCAGAGAAGATTCTCCCGGGGGATTCGGTGATGCTCTCCCAGGGAAGCGCACAGCAGACGGCACTGGGGGTCGGGATAGGTCTGGAAGGAATCCAGCTGGGATACCAGGGCCTCTTTTACTTTCTCCGGCATTCCGAAGGGATTCAGATTCACCGAAAAATCCAGCTTCACCGGAAGCCCGGAATAAATATCGCCGCCATGGGCGTAACGTTCCATCAGAAAATCACTCCTATGAGAATCAGCCGCAGGGCAATGCAGAGAACCAAAGTCAGCCATGCGGTGACATACATCAGCTTGTTAGCCCGGGGGATGTCCTCAGCCTCCACGGGGCGTATGGGGTCACCCAGAGTGGGCTTGTGGTGGACCTGCCCAAAATAGACGGCATCTCCTGCCAGCTGAATCTGCAGGGCTCCAGCGCAGACGGATTCCGTCTGGGCAGAGTTGGGGCTGGGATGCTTCCAGCGATCCCGCCGGAAAACCTTCCAGGCGTTTTTGGCATCGAAAGAGCAGAGCCTGGCGGAGACAATCATCAGAAGGGCGGAAATCCGGGCAGGAATAAAATTGGCAATGTCGTCAAGTTTGGCCGCCGCAGTGCCGAAATATTGGTATTTTTCGTTCCGATAACCCACCATGGAGTCCATGGTGTTGATGGCCTTGTAGATGCAGCCCAAGGTGCAGCCGCCCAAAGCGGTGTACAATAGGGGAGCGACCACACCGTCGGAGGTGTTTTCCGCAACGGTCTCCACAGCCGCCTTGGTGACCGCTTCTGCGCTGAGGCTTTGGGTATCACGGCCTACAATCATGGAAACACGGTAGCGGGCCTGGGGGAGGTCCCCTTTATGCAGGCTGTCATAGACCTTCATGCTCTCATCCTTCAGGCATTTCGTCGCAGGAATCTGCCAGCAGAGAAACAGCTCCGGAAGCAGAGCCAGCCAGGGAGAGCATTTGCCCAGCAGGAGCAGCAGCCCCAGAGGTACGCCGCCGGAAATCAGCAGCACCAGCACTGCCATGCAGGTTCCCGCCAGCCGCTCTCCCAACTTGGTTTTGGGAAAGATTCTGCGGAGGATGGTTTGCAGCCGGGAAATAAGGCTTCCGATTCCGCAGACAAAGTGGGGAAACCCATGGGGGTCACCAATGAGCAGGTCCAGCAAAAAACCGCCGACCAGGGCTCCTAAAAAGAGATATGGCATACATATTCCTCCATGTGCCGGACAAAAGATGCGGCAAATTCCGGATTGGCCGGGAAGTACAGGTGGGGAAAGCCTGCCCACAGCGTGGGGCTCCCGTGAATGCAGAGGTATTCCCGGCCGGTGGCGGCCTTGGCGGCAATCACATCGCTGCCGCAGTCCGGGCTGTCCCAGTAGTGGAATTCGTGGGCACGAATGGTTCCGCCTGCGGGACAGAGCAGGTTGTCCGTTTTTGCAGTGAGCTGCACATAGCCAAAGCGCTGCAAGTGCTTCGTTTCGTAGGCATTGCCGGGAAAGACACCCACCATGCTTTCTCCGGCCAGAGTTTCGTGAAGGTAGAGAAAGCCGCCGCACTCTGCCAGGGTGGGAAGTCCTGCCAAAATCGCCCGGCGCAGCTCTGACCGCAGGGTAACATTTTGGGACAGCTCCTTTAAATGCAGTTCCGGGTAGCCCCCAGGAAGATAAACGCCCTGGATGTTCTCTGGCAGATGGTCATCCCGCAAGGGGGAGAAGGGGACGATTTCACAGCCATGCTGCCGCAGCAGCTGCAGGTTTTCCGGATAGAGAAAGCAGAATGCCGCATCCTGGGCCACGGCCAGCCGGACCTTGGGGGCAGGCACCGCAGGGGAAGCTTCCGTCTTTGTCTCCGCTGCCAGGGAGAGAAGGGTATCCAGGCGCAGATTCTCCTCCGCAAGCTGGGCGAGAAGGTCCAGCTTCTCCTGCAGCTGAGGCAGTTCCTGGGCGGTGACCAATCCCAAATGGCGGCTGCTTAAGGCGACACGTTCCTCCTGTGGGAGACACCCCAGGCAAACCAGGCCGTTCTGCTCCGCAATGCGGGAAAAGACTGGCTCCATCTTCGAGGAGATCCCATTGAAAATCACCCCCGCAATATGGCTCCGGGGTACATAGTCCCGAAAGCCTTTCAGGATTGCCCCGGCGGAGGTGCTCATGCCTCTTCCGTTTACCACCAGAATTGCCGGGGTGTCCGTGGCATCCGCTACGGACCAGGTGCTGCATTGGCTGGAAACGCCCAGGCCATCGTAATAGCCCATGACTCCTTCCAGCACGGCGATTTCCGCATCCACTGCGGAGAGCTGACTGCACAGCTGCTCCGGAGCGGAGAAGAAGGGGTCTAAATTTCGGGCGGTGACCCCCAGCACACTGCGGTGGAACATGGGGTCGATGTAATCCGGTCCGCATTTGCAGGAGGCGGTCTTCCATCCCCGCCGCTGCAAAGCGGACAAAATCGCCAGGGTGACAGTGGTTTTTCCGCAGCCGCTATGGGTGCCGGCAATCAAAATACGTTTCATAATGTACGCCGTCCTGTGAGAATGAAGGTGGGGTTCTGCCCCATGAGCAGATGGAGTTTCCCGACGCTTTTGGCCTGGGCTGCAAATACCTGCTGGATTTCCACATCCAGGCCGGCGTCTTGCAGAGCGGCCATGCCCTGGGTCAGGGTTTCCAGTGCAATGGCGGTGAGGACGATGAGGGCATTGGGATTCTTGCTTAAAGCGGCGCCGATAATCTGGGAGAGATTCCCCTTGCTGCCTCCAATGAACACCGCATCGGGGGCGGGGAAATCCATGAGTGCCTCCGGTGCCGCGCCTTCCTTGACGGTTACATTGGAAATGTGAAATTTCCGGCAGTTTTCCCGGGTCAGCGCCACCGCTTCCGGCACCACATCGCAGGCGTAAACCCGCCCCTTGTGGGCAGCCAGGGCCATTTCTACGGTGACGGAACCGGTGCCGCAGCCAACGTCCCAAAGGGTATCCGTCTGGCGCGGCTGCAAACAGGAAGCAATTTGCGCCCGAATGGCCTGCTTGGTCATGGGCACCGTGGTGCGGACAAACGCTTCATCGGCAATGCCCACCCGAAGCCGGGTGTCCGGGTGCGGGTTCTCCACAAGCAGCACCGTCAGGCTGGAAAGGCTGAGACTGCACAATTCGGATGGGGTGGTGCAGAAAATTCTTTCACTTTCTGCTCCCAGATTTTCCCCTATATGAACCTTGAGATGGCCGAAACCGGCGTCTGTAAGGGCCTGGGCCAGCTCCGGCACATTGCCCCCGGTGAGGAAAAAGGTGAAAGCGTTGCGGCGCACTGGCTCTGCCGGACAGCACTGCTTCCCATGGGCGCTGACCAATGCTGCCTCCTGCCAGGGCAGGTGACATTTGGCGAAAAACGCCGTTACGGAGGAAATGCCGGGGATGAGTTCTGCATCGGGGTAAGCATCCAGCAGCTTTGCGGCGCCGCTGTAAAAGCCCACATCCCCGGACAGGAGCACCGCAATGCGGTCATAGACATGGGCATATTTCGCCACATCTCCCGGAGTATAGCCCGGAAAACAGGGCTTTTTTTCCACAAAGGGTGCAGTCAGCCGGGGAGCGCCCAGAATACAGTCCGCCGATTCCACGGCCGTTCGGGCTTGGCAGGTCAAATCCCCCGGGGACATTCCTGCCCCGATGATTGTCAAATGGGTCATACACACAGCTCCTGCAAAAGATTTTTGGCTTCCTCCAGGGAAATTCCCTGCTCCTGTCCTGGGCGAAGAAGCACGCAGACCTCCATGCCCAGGGCCAGGGCGGCGTCCACCTTTTCCCGGAAGCCGCCGGCGGAACCGGATTCCTTGGCGACCAAAATGTCGCAGCTGGCTGCGCGGAACATAGCCCGATTCAGTTCCTCGGAGAAAGGCCCCTGCATACAGATGAGGTGCTTTCCGGGATACCCCGCTGCAATCACCTTGGCCAAAGGTTCCGGCGTGGGCAGCATCCGCAGCCAGACCCGTTCCTGGAAATTCTGAACGTTGGTGAGCGCCAGCATTTCCTTGGCCCCCGTGGTGGAAAAGATGGTTTTCTCGCTGGTATTGAGATAGTCAATCAGAGCGTCCAGCCGGGAAAAGCATCGGCAGCCTTCCAGACTGCCTTCCGGACGGACCAGCCGCACCAGCCAGAGAGACAGACTTTGGCAAACGGTTCGGATGTTTTCGCTGACTTCCCGGGCATAGGGATGGGTGGCGTCCAGTACCAGCCGGGGCTGATGGGTGTTCAGAAAGGAAGCCATTTCCGCTGCATCCATCCGTCCCTGGTGAACGATTACGGCGCTGCTGGGGGTCAAAAGGCTGCTGCCGTACTCCGTGGCTACGCAGGCACAGCTTCGCAGCGGCAGGGAGGCTGCAAACTCCGCCAGAAGCCTGCCCTCCTCGGTGCCGCCAAAAATCACCACATCATACATTGCGGTAGCCTCTGGGCGTGACCATTTTGCCGTCTATGTTTTTGGTGGTTTCGTTTCCGATAAACACGGTGCAGAACATATCTGCCTCGGTATCCCGCAGCTGGGCCAGAGTCAAAACCTGGCTGCTTTCCCCTTCCCGTCCAATATTTCGGGCAATGCCGCAGACGGTTTCCCCGGGCAGAACCCTCATGAGAATGTCGCAGGCCCTTTGCAGATAGTCCGCCCGACGGTGGCTGGCGGGGTTGTAGAGAACAATGGAGAGACCTGCCTCCGCAGAATTTATGAGCCGCTTTTCAATTTTGTCCCAAGGGGTCAGCAAATCACTGAGGCTGATGACTGCAAAATCATGGGTCAGCGGAGCGCCCAACAGAGCAGCACCGCTGGAAGCCGCCGTAACGCCGGAGACAATTTTGATCTCGACTTCCGGGAAGGAAGGGGCCAATTCGTAGATAAGCCCTGCCATACCATAAATACCGCTGTCCCCGCTGCAGACCAAGGTAATGGTTTTCCCGCTTTGGGCCAGCTCCAGGGCCTTCTGGCAGCGGTCCACTTCTTTCATCATTCCGGTCTGAAAAACCGCCTTGTCCGGAAACAGGGGCTTTACCAATTCCACATATTTGGTATAACCTACCAGAATATCACACCCGGCAATGGCTTCCCAAGCGGCGAAGGTCATACCTTCCTTTTCGCCGGGGCCAATGCCCACAACATACAGTTTTTTCATATGCTATCCTCCAAATGTAAGGTCAGGTTCCCGGATGGAAGCTGCCATGGTAACGCCATTTTCTGCGGTTTTGGGGACCCAAAGGGTACCGCCGCCCATCAAAGCGGCCCGTTCACACACATTGTCCACCCCGGTGACCGATGCCACAAACGCCGATGAGCTGAAATTCCCCGGGACGTTTCGCAGCTGCTCTGGGCTGTAAGTGTAAAAGGGGAACCCATGGGCAGAACAAAATGCTTTGAGCCCCGGCTCTTCCTTTTTTAGGTCAATGCTGAAAACTCCTGCAACAGCGGCATCTTCCAGGCTCAGAGTCTGGTAAAGCGCTTCGATTGCCGTCTGGGAGATGCCCTTTCGGCAGCCGATTCCCAGAGCAACGCACTTGGGAACCAAATGAAGAGCGCCTTCCGGCTGCTTTCTTGGGGAAATCACAATATCTGCCGGCTCACCCTTTATAACCCCCTTAGGATAATCGCCCTGAATGGGGAAGCAGGATGATAAGCACACGGTTTTTCCTGCCAGGAGTTTTCCGGAAACCAGCTTGATTGCCTCCGGATTACGGATGGCAAGCTTCTGGGACACGGCCCAGGTATCCACGGCGAACATGCCGTTTAAGTCGGTGGCCGTGGTGATAATGGGGACTGCGCCAATCGTGCGGGCAATTTCCAAAGCGGCGGCATTGGCGCCGCCAATATGGCCGGAGAGAATGGGAATCACATAGCCCCCGCTTTCATCCAGAACCAGCACCGCCGGGTCAACGGTTTTTTTCACCACATGGGGCGCAATGGCGCGCACAGCGATGCCCACTGCGCTGATAAAGAGAAGCCCTTCTCCCTGGGTCCAGTGCTCTGCAGTCCAGCTGGCAAGTCCGCCCCTGGGACACCGGGTCAGGGAGGCAAGCCCTGGGAGCTTTCTCCCGGTCTCCATTCCCCGGTCCGTAAAGGCCACGGCGTGGAGAATCACTGTTTGGCCTCCCGGAACTCCGTGGAAAAGTCCGGTGCATACAGCCGGGAGAGATCATATTCCGTATCCAGAATCCGGCCCACAACAATCAGGGCGGTTTTGCGGATATGGTTTGCCTGTGCCATCTCATAGAGCTGGGCCACCGTACCACGGACAACCTTTTCCTCGGGCCAGGTGGCCTTATAGACAATGGCGGCGGGGGTTTCCGGCCCATAGCCTCCGGAAATCAATTCGGCAGAGAGTTCTTTTAACAGCCCCGTGCTTAAGAAAATCACCATGGTTGCCTGATGGGCGGCGAAAGAAGCAATGCTTTCCTTTTCCGGCACCGGGGTTTTTCCCGCCATGCGGGTGATGATGACACTTTGGGACACGCCGGGAAGGGTGTATTCCGCCTTCAGGGCAGCGGCGGCGCCGCAGAAGCTGGACACGCCGGGAGTAACGTCATAGGCATATCCCAGGCGATCCAGAGCGTCCATCTGCTCTTTGATGGCACCGTAAATGCTGCTGTCGCCGGTGTGAAGCCGAACTGTGGTTTTCCCCGCCTTTTCGGCTCCATCCATCACGGTGATTACTTCATCCAGGGTCATTTTTGCGCTGTTGTAAATCTCGCATTCTGGTTTGCAGCACTTTAACAGTTCCGGATTTACCAGGCTTCCGGCATAGATTACCACATCCGCCTGCTCCAGAAGATTTTTTCCACGAACCGTAATCAGATCCGGTGCGCCGCTGCCGGCGCCTACAAAGTGAATCATTTGTCAATCCTCCATAGCTTTTCAAAGGCTTCCGCACCGACACTTTGCATCAGCACCCGGGGAACCCCATTTTCTTTTGTAAAACAAACCCATTCCACTTTCGTTTCGCTCCGAACAAAGCGCAGAAGGGTCTCGTTGATTTTCTCCTGCAATATCGCCAGGGTACGGTCCAGGAAGGGGCCTAAGAGATTCAGAGCGGCATCGGTGGTGGCGCAGTCCAGAATTTTCCGGACGGTTTCCAAATCAGCACCTGCCCGGACAGCGCAGGCAGAGAGAATTTCCATCCGTCCGTCTCCCTGGTTGGAGTGGGTATTGGTCTGACCAATGCCGAGCTTCACCAGCTTGCCGATGTGTCCCACCAGCAGCACCTTTTGGAACTGCTGCTCCACCGCTGCGCTCAGTGCGTCCCCAATGAGGTTGCTGCACATAATGCTGTCTTGGCAGTCAAGGCCCAGGGCCTCCTCTGCAAAATCACGGCCATAGTTTCCCAGAACCAGCAGCATATTTTTCTGCCCTCCGTGGGCCAGTACGCTGATCTCTGCCCGGAGGGACTCTGTCAATGCCGCACTGCTCATGGGCTCCACAATTCCACTGGTGCCCAGAATGGAAATGCCGCCCACAATCCCCAGTTTGGGGTTGAAGGTCTTTCTGGCCAGTTCTTCGCCCTCCGGAACAGAAATGAGAATGCGAAATCCTCCGGTATAGCCGTATTTCCGGGCAACGGAGCACACATTCTCCGTAATCTGGGAACGGGGGCCGGAATTGATGGCAGCGTTTCCCACGGGCTGATCCAGTCCGGGTTTGGTTACCCGACCCACACCGACGCCTCCATCAATATGAATCCCCGCATCGGTTTTTTCCACCCGGGCGTACACCAGAATGCCGTCTGTAATATCCGGGTCATCTCCGCTGAATTTACGGATGGCACAACAGGCGGCGTTTCCCTCCATGGCGCATTCTATGGGCTCCAGAATCAGCGTTTTCCCTCTGGGAAGCTGAACGGTGACTGCTTCAGGGGCCTGACCGGTGAGCAGCAAAATGGCGGCAGCCGCTGCTGCAGCGCTGGCGCAGCTTCCGGTGGTATAGCCGCATCGGCGAAGCTTTCCGTTTGTGTATCGAAGTTCTTCCATAGCCGCCTCAGGGCCTCACCAAAATGGTGGTAAAATAGCCCTCCGTTCCCTGGGCTTCCTCCAGGTTGGGGCAAAGCTTTTGATTTTCCATTCCGCAGTTGGAGACCATGGCGGCTTTCTCCCGCAATCCTGCCTGAGCAATGGCGTCCAGCACCTGGGGCAGCTGCTTGCCCGATTTCATCAGAACCTTGCCGCCCTCTGACGACAGGGCCTTGGCAATGTCATAACTGCCAGGGAAGATGTGCAGGGGCTTTTTTGCCTCCGTCAGACTGACACCCAGGGCACAGGCAGCGGCACAGAAACTGGGCACACCGGGAACCCAGGACACTTCATATCCCCTTGGGGCAAGGAGCTGGGCAAGATAAGAAAAGGTACTGTAAATAGACACATCTCCCAGGTTTACAACCGCAGTGTCCCGTCCTGCATCCAAAGCTTCCTGAAGCAGGGCCGCAAGACGCTGATGCTGCTGTTCCAAAGCTGCCGGGTCCCGGGTCATGACAAAATCCAGAGGCAATATCTCCTTGCCTTCCGCAGGCACCACCTGGCGCACAATATCCAAGGCTACGGTATCATCTCCTGAGGTCCTGGGCATGGCCCACACAGGGCAGGCTTTCAGAATCCGCAGTGCCTTCATGGTCATAAGCTCCGGGTCACCGGGCCCTACACTGATGCCGTATAAAATTCCCTTCTTCATAAAAACTCCTTTTCAATGCATACAGTTTTTCCATCAGAAATCGTAAAAAAGCTGCGGGTCAAGCAATACACTTGACCCGCAGCCTCATTTTTCTGCAAATCCATATATGCGGAGATTGCCCGCAATCCCATCACCAATTCTTCTGGCTCGTGCATTGGGGCATTGCCTGCGCCTGGACCGCTACCTTCTCATGCAAAAAGCACAATGGCCGCCTTTCGGCGCACGGTACAGACTCCTGCACATACAGCTAACAGAGGTAAACTCCGGATTCTCACCGGATTCCTTTTAACGCAGCAGCATGGGAACATTCCTTTAGCTGCCTTGCGATGATGGCAGAAGTATTATACTCCGCATGCTCCCAAAAATCAAGACATTTCGGGGCCCTTTTTGACAATAGTCTCCAATTGCGCCCATAGCCTGGATGTGACCGGTGGAAACGGCACATTCAGAAACTGCGCCTGTCCGGTGTGCAAATGGAAAGCCACCAGTTCCGTTTTCTTCAGAACTGGTGGCTTGCGGGAATTGAGACAGGTGATAGCCTGTTACAGTGCGGCAGCACTGCCGGATTAGCTTTCCTCTCCGCCGCCGGTTTCACCGGAGGGGTTTGTAGGTCCGGTGGTGGGACCCGTGTCTGTGGGGGAGGTGGGATCGGTGGAAGGATCAGTAGAAGACGCTGTACTCTCGGTAGGCGGCTCCGTACTCTCTGTGGGAGGCTCCGTACTCTCTGTGGGAGGCTCCGTGGTATCAGTGGGGGCAGGCTCCACCCGGGCGACCTTGCGGGTTACGGTCTTGTACTGGGATGTGGCGATGAGATCTTCGGAAAGCAGTGCTCCGGTCTCCCGATCGTATTTCAGCTTGTAGGTCTTGACCACATAGCCGTTGCTTCCGTTTTCAATCACGTCACCATCGGCGTAACCCTCCTCGTTATCGTAGGGCATGTCCACATACTCGATCTCCGGGGTGATGGTGTTGACCAGACGGCTTTCGATTTTGACGTCGTAGGTTCGGCTGTCATTGCCAAGAATGGCGATTTTTACGTAGCCGCCTTCTACCCGGGCAGAGAGCTTTACGGGGTAAGCGGAGGAATTCTTGAACTGGAAGTCCGGGCCGCCCCAGCTCACCGTGGCATCCAGACCCTTTTCCATATAGCTCACAGGGAAGCCGTGGTTTGTGCGGCTGACGATTTCCATGTCAGCAAGCAGGGCCGCGTAGTAGAGGGTGGAGGATACCTGGCAAATACCGCCGCCCAGGCTGTCCACCAATTCGTCTCCTACGTAGGCGGGGGCAGGCTGATATCCCTTGTCCGCGGTTCGTTTGCCCAAAACGGTATTGAAGGAGAAAACCTCTCCCGGATTCATGACCAGGCCGTCCAGGGCCTCACAGGCAAGACGCAAATTGGTGTTCCGCTTTTCGTTGTCTGTGTGGGGTGTCTGGGTCTGGCTCAGAGTGTCCTGATAGAAATCGTTGGCATCCAGGATCTCTGGCTTGATGTATTCCATGGAAATCCGAAGCTCTTCTCCGTAGTCTGCGCCATCAACCATTTCCTGTGCCTTCTCCAAATCGAAGCCATAGCCGTAGGAGCCGGGGATGACCGTGAAGTTTTTCGGGTCCACCGTGGCGTCCTCAGGGGCGATGTAGAATTCATCATAGACCTTCTGCAGGTCCAGCGCATCCGGCTCGGAGATGTGCTCCACGTCTTCTACCGTGACCTGGAACTGGGACAAACTATAGGCATCCAGAATCTGCTGGTAAACCTGCTCCGAATCAAAGTCAATGCCGGGTTTGCCCATGGTGATGACCAAGGTTTGACAGGGAGCGTTCTCGTCAAATTTTTTTGCGGAGAGTTCCGGCTCGTCGCCTTCCAGTCCATAGGCGGTCTGGGTCAAAGTGGCACCGGTGTCATGGACATAGTTGTCAAGAACCTCCCGAATGTAGTCCTCATTTAATTCCAGATAGGGAAGGAGGGCAACATAGTGAGGCTCCGTCAGGCTCTGCTGCCGTTCCTGTTCCCGCTGGGCCTGACTTCCCGTACGGCCGTAGGCGTAAGCTTCCTGCACAGCGCCTTTTACATCCAGCTTGGCATTGACGTCGGCAGGAGACAGCCGCAGGGTGTTGCCGTCCAGGTCGATGACCATGTTCTCCCGGGCGTAGCGCTCCAAGGTGCTGTCATTGACCGCCTGGATGGCTTCCTTCTTGGTCATGCCGCCCACATACACATCGCCGCAGTAGACGTTATTGAGAATTTTTTTGCCATAGGGGTCGGAAGTCCCGACGAAAATCAGGGCAATGATGGCAATAATGAACACCAGTGTCAGGGAACAGGCACCAAGAAGCACCATCTTCTGGTTTTCCTTGCAGAACTTCAGGGTCTTGTGCCAAAAATCCATGACCTTATCCAGGAAAGTGGGCTCGTTTTCGGGCTCTTGCTTCTTGGGTGTCTCCGTTTCCAATTCCGGGAAAAAGAAATCAGTATCCGGCATTTGGGGAAGCACAGTGGTTTCTTCCTCTGGTGCGGTATCGGTCTGAAGTAATTCTTCACTCAGCGTATTCTCCGTTTCCTCCCAGACGGAATGGTTAGTTGGAGAAGAACGCCGGGGAAACGTGGTCAAATCGTCCTCGTCCTCATGGGAGCGGGGCGCAGAAAATCTGCCTTTCGACATAGCTTACCTCCTCATTCGGTTGACAATAATCTTTGTTACATATTATAACAGATTCCCAGAAAATTGCAATCACTTTGAAATGGATTTCACACTCTGTTAAAAATTAAAGGGCGGTGCAGCAGCACCGCCCTTCGATATATTATTGCACGCCGCAGCAGGTCCGATATCGCTGGATGAACACCTTGCTCTGCTTGAGGCTGTCCACACCTGCGGACAGTTTCAGACGCAGAGTCGGCTCCTTGGCGTTGGCCAGAAAGGTGACCCTTGTTTTGTAGTCCGGGTCGGCGCAGAGGGCACCTACGGCATCAAAATTGAGGTTCGACAGAGTGAAGAGCACGTCTCCCGCCTTCTGTCGGATGTCCTTGACGCCAACGGAGCGTGCCTGGGCCCGGAGCAGAGCGATGTCGATGAGATTCAGCACGCCCTTGGGCGGCTCGCCATAGCGGTCCACAATTTCGTCCAGCAGGTCGTCGGCGTCCTCGGGGGAGCGAATGGCCGCCATACGGCGGTATAGGTCCATGCGTTCCTCTCCGCGGGAGACATAATCCTTGTCCACGTTGGCGGTGACGTTCAGATCTGCCGTACATTCCGGAGCTTTGGGCGCCTCGCCCCGCTCTTCCAGAACTGCCTCGTCCAGGAGCTTCAAATACATATCGTAGCCTACGCTGGACATATGGCCCGACTGCTCGGCGCCCAGCAGGTTGCCTGCACCTCGAATTTCCAGGTCCCGCATGGCGATTTTGAAACCGGAGCCAAACTCGGCAAAGTCCCGGATTGCGGAGAGGCGCTTCTCCGCAATTTCAGACAGACTCTTGTCCGGCTTGTAGGTGAAGTAGGCGTAAGCGTGGCGGGTGGAGCGGCCAACCCGGCCCCGGAGCTGATGGAGCTGGCTCAGGCCCAGACGGTCGGCATTTTCGATAATCAGGGTGTTGGCGTTGGGAATATCCAGGCCTGTTTCGATAATGGTGGTGCAGACCAGTACCTGAATTTCCCCCTCGGCCATGGCCTGCATCACGTCACCCAGGGCATCCTCGCCCATTTGCCCGTGGGCTACAGCAACGGATATGCCGGGATTTCTGCGTTTGATGGCTGAGGCGCACTGATCGATGGTCTCCGTGCGGTTATGGAGGTAGTAGACCTGTCCGCCCCGCTCAATCTCCCGGCGGATGGCGTCGTCAATCACCGCGTCGTTGTGCTCCATGACCAGGGTCTGGACCGGATAGCGGTCGGCGGGAGGCTCTTCAATGGTGGACATATCCCGCAGACCCGATAGGGCCATGTTCAGGGTTCTGGGGATAGGCGTTGCGGAAAGAGTCAGAACATCCACGCCCTTGGACATTTCCTTCAGCCGCTCCTTGTGGCTCACGCCGAAGCGCTGTTCCTCGTCGATGATGAGAAGGCCCAGGTCCTTGAACTGGATGGACTTTTGCAGGAGCTTGTGGGTGCCGATAATCAAATCCACATTGCCCGAGGCGAGATTTCGCAGGGTTTGCTGCTGCATTTTTGGTGTCCGGAACCGGCTGAGCACGTCGATGTTTACCGGAAAGCCCCGGAATCGCGCCACGGCGGTCTGGTAGTGCTGCTGAGCCAGCACCGTGGTGGGGACGAGAATGGCAACCTGCTTTCCGTCCATGACGGCCTTCATAACGGCTCTGAGCGCCACTTCGGTTTTGCCGAAGCCCACGTCGCCGCAGAGCAGACGGTCCATGGGAGTTGGGGATTCCATGTCTTTTTTGATGTCGGCGATGCACCGAAGCTGGTCGTCGGTTTCGGGGTAGGGAAAGTTGTCTTCAAATTCCCGCTGCCAGGGGGCATCGGCGGCGAAGGCGTAGCCGGGCTGGCGCTTCCGGGCGGCGTAGAGCTGAATAAGCTCTCCGGCCATGTCTTTGGCGGCTTTGCGGGCCTTGGCCTTTGTCTTCTGCCAGGCATCGGAGCCGATTTTGTTGAGCTTGACGTTGGACTCTTCACCACCGCCGCCGATGTACTTGCTGACCAGGTCCAGCTGGGTAGCAGGGACGAAGAGGGTGTCGCTTCCCTGATAGGCAATTTTAATGTAGTCTTTAATGGCCCCGTCCACCTTGATCTGCTCCATGGCAACAAAGCGGCCGATGCCGTAGTTCTCGTGGACCACCAAATCGCCGGGGGTCAGGTCCGTGAAGGAATTGAGCTTCTGACGGTTGGTGGCGGCGGTCTTCTTGGGTGTTTTCTTTTTGGGCTCAGACCGGGCCATGAGCTGGCCTTCCGTAAGGATGGCGAGCTTGCTCAGGGGATACTCCATGCCAAAGGGCAGAGAGCCGTCGGTGAGCAGAATCTGCCCTGCCTTGGGAAGGGTAGTCAGGGGGATGCAGAGGAAGGAGGAAAGGCCCCGTTCTCTCAGCATCTGCTGCAAAAGTTCCGCCCGATGCCGGGAACCGCAGAGAACCAGGGAGCCAAATTCCATTTTCTGGTAGTGCTGCAGGTCCGAGGCGGCGGTGTCCATGTTGCCGCCGTAGCCGGGAAGCTGTTTGGCAGACATAGGCAGAAGCAGCTTTGGCGGGCAGTCTTCGGGATAGGCGGAGCCGCCGAAGGCGTCAAAATAGGTAAGTGTCCGCCCCTGGAGCTTCCGGCAGAAATCCTCCCAGGAAATTGCGAAATCACAGAGCTCTCCGGCTACCAGTCCGCCCTGGAGCATACTGTCGAGCCCCATTCCCAATTCCTCGGTCCGGGTTTTGGCGGCGCGGCGGAGGCTGGAGTGATCGCAGACCACAATGACGGCGTCCTGGGGAATGTAGTCCGCTGCTGTGGCCATTTCCGGATAGATAAGGCTCATATAACGGTCGGAAGCCGTTAAATGGACACCGTTTTCGTATTTTTCCAAATCCTTTTCCAGGGTATTGACCAGAGGCTCGTTGACGTTTTTCCGCCGCTTCTGCCGTGCAATGAGCCCGGAGAGGTCCCGGCACAGGCCGGGGATGCCGCCGGGATGGAGGCTGGGCTGGGTTTCCGCCACGGGAAGAATGGTGATGGCGGTTAAGTTTTCGTTCCGCCGCTGGGTGGCGGGGTCAAAGTAGCCCATGGTGTCCAGTTCGTCGCCGAAAAATTCGGCACGAATGGGCTGGTCGGCAGCGGGGGAGAAGATGTCCACAATGCCGCCGCGGACGGCAAACTGGCCGCTGCCCTCCACCATACCGCACCGGGAGTAACCGGCGGCGGTGAGCTTGGAAAGCAGATTTTCAAGGGGATACTCCTTGCCCACCTCCAGGGTAAAGGCCGTGGAAAGGAGCACGTCTTTGGGCATGGTCCGCAGGCTCAGAGATTCCCAGGTCATGATTTGCAGGCTGGTTTTCTGGAGTGCCAGATCATAGAGCTGGCGCAGACGCCGCTGCTCCCAGGCTCTGGACACCACCGCCGCATCATAGAAAGTCAGTTCCCGGCTGGGAAGTATGGGAGCTGCAAGGCCGAGAAAGCCATTCAGCTCTTCCTGAAGCCTTCTTGCCGCCATGTCGTCCTGGCAGAGCAGCACCATGGGCCGCTTCAAGTCCCGATGTAATCCAGCAATGAGATGGGAGCGGTTGATCTGGCCGATGCCTGTGATGGCCACGCTCTGGTGGTGTTTCAAGCCGTCCAGGGCGGAGACATATTCCGGAATGGCACCCAGCATGGAAAGAAGCAGTTCCATAATCTTACCTCAAAATAAAAATGTGACAACGCGACAAAGCGGAAAGGGGGATAAGACCCCCTCTCCGTTCTGTTTCTGCAAATATTTACAACTTTTTGCCTGCCCAAATCCCCTGAGGAAATTTTAAGCAGTGCTTACGGATGGCTTCCATTGAAGCGGTTGGCCGCCTCCGGCACACCGTAATCCATGACAGCCAGAGCAGCGTCGGCAGCATTGCGCAGGGACACGGCCATGGCTTTTTCGTCCTGGGCGGAAAAACTTCCCAAAACCCAGGCAGCCAGGTCATATTCGGGGGTGGGCTTGGCGCCGACGCCGATTTTGACCCTTGGGAAATCCTGACTCCCCAGCTCGGAAATGATGGACTTGATGCCGTTGTGGCCGCCTGCGGAGCCTTCGGCCCGGATACGCAGCCGTCCCGGCGCTAAAGAGATGTCGTCAAAAAGGACCAATATGCGCTGAGGCGGGATTTTAAAGTAGGCCGAAAGTCCCAACACCGATTTCCCGGACAGATTCATATAGGTCTGGGGCTTTAACAGATAGACCTTTCTGCCGCCGTAGACCGTCTGACCGTAGAGACCCTGAAATTTCAGCTTGTCCACCTTGCAGTGGAGATTTTTCGCCAAAATGTCCAAGGCCCGGAAGCCGGTGTTATGCCGGGAACGCTCATATTCTTTTCCCGGGTTCCCCAGACCAACGATGAGCCAGCTCTCGTCCTGTGTTTTTTGAAACACGGCTTAGAACAGGTCAGCGATGGAGGTGGCGCCGTGGATGTGGTTGATGGCCCGGGCGAACACAGGAGCCACGTCCAGGAACTTGATCTTGCCGGAGGGGGTGTTGCACACCTGGGGAATGGTGTTCAGGAAGACCATCTCCTTAATGGGGCTTTCTTCCAGCCGCTCGTAGGCGGGACCGGAGAGAACGCCGTGGGTGGCGCAGGCGTAGACTTCCGTGGCACCGCCGATTTCCACAAGAGCCTTAGCGGCATTGCACAGGGAGCCGGCAGTGTCCACCATGTCATCATAGAGGATGCAGGTCTTGTCCTTCACGTCACCGATGATGTTCATGACCTCGGAGACGTTGGCCTTGGGACGGCGCTTATCCACAATGGCCAGACCCATGTGGACCTTGGCGGCGAAGTTCCGGGCGCGGCCAACGGAGCCCACGTCAGGGGAGACCACCACAAAGTTATCGTGATCGAACTGGTTCTCGGGGAACTTGCTCAGATAGTAGTCAACGAAGGTAACGCTGCCCTGCAGATGGTCCAGGGGGATGTCAAAGAAGCCCTGAATCTGAGCGGCATGGAGGTCCATGGTCAGAATGCGGTTGGCGCCGGCGGCGGTGAGCATATTGGCCACCAGCTTGGCGGAGATGGGGTCACGGGACTTGGCCTTGCGGTCCTGACGGGCATAGCCGAAGTATGGAATGACGGCGGTAATGCGTCCGGCAGAAGCGCGGCGGCAGGCGTCAATCATGACCAGAAGTTCCATGAGATTGTCGTTGACGGGTTTACAGGTGGACTGGACCAGGAACACGTCGGAACCACGGACGGTCTCCTCAAGAGATACGGAGGCTTCGCCGTCAGCAAAGTGCTTCACAACAGCTTTGCCCATGGTAAGGCCGAGCTCCTTGCAGATGGTTTCGGCAAACTGGGGGTTGGAATTGCCGCTGATAATCTGGATGTTCTCACCGTAAGCAATCATCGGATGAATCCCTCACTCTAAGTTATTTTTTTGTTTCGCCCGGAAAATCCGGGAGCCAAAAGTATGGTTATTATACCATTAAACCCGTAGAAAAAGCAACCATGGAATGGGAAAAAATATGCCGAAAAATAGAAAAAACTGTCTATCAAAAACTGGCAGACCGCCAGTTTTGAGAAAGGAGGCTGAAAACGAAATTTTGTTTAGATATTCCACTTGTGAAAGCGGAAAAACTGTGCTATACTGGCAATACGAATTTCTATTTTAGTAGATACTGGGAGAAACGCATGAACGATTCCATTCACATTCAAGGTGCGAGAGAGAACAATCTTAAAAACATCGATTTGACCATTCCGAGAGACAAGCTGGTGGTTTTCACAGGCCTGTCCGGCTCGGGAAAGTCCAGTCTGGCCTTTGATACCATCTACGCCGAAGGCCAGCGGCGCTATGTGGAGAGCCTCTCTTCCTACGCCCGGCAGTTTTTGGGCCAGATGGACAAGCCCGACGTGGACTCCATTGACGGCCTTTCTCCGGCGATTTCCATTGACCAGAAAACTACGTCCAAAAATCCCCGGTCTACCGTTGGCACGGTGACGGAGGTCTACGACTATCTGCGTCTTCTCTGGGCCAGAGCGGGCATTCCCCACTGCCCCAAATGCGGCAGGGAGATTCGCCGCCAGACCATCGACCAGATTGTGGACCGGGTGGAGGCTTTGGGCGAGGGAACCCGATTCCTTGTCCTGTCTCCCGTGGTCCGTGGGAAAAAGGGCGAACACAAAAAAGTGTTCGAGGACGCCCGAAAGGGAGGCTTTGCCCGGATTCGCCTGGACGGCATTCTCTATGATCTGACCGAGGAAATTCCCTGTGAAAAGAATAAAAAGCATACGGTGGAGCTGGTTGTTGACCGTCTGGTTCTGAAAGAAGGTTTGCGCCGCCGTCTTACGGATTCCATCGAGACGGCCTGCGCCCACTCCGGCGGCCTGGTTACCATCCAGCTTCCTGGTACCAACGAGGAGCTGAGCTTCTCCCAGAACTACGCCTGTGAGGACTGCGGCGTGAGTATGCCGGAGCTGGAGCCGAGAATGTTCTCCTTCAATAATCCCAGCGGCGCCTGCCCCAGCTGTACAGGCCTGGGCTTCCAGCTCATTGCCGATGAGGATTTGGTCATTCCCGATAAGAATAAGTCTATTTTTGAGGGGGCAATCCAGGCCTCCGGCTGGCAGAGCGCCCGAACCGATTCTATTTTCCGGATGTACTTCGAGGCCCTTGCCCAGAAATATCAGTTCTCCTTAACGGTGCCTGTAAAAGACTTGAGCCGGGAGGTCATGGACATCATCCTCTACGGCACAAAGGGCGAAAAGCTCTGCATGTCCTACAACCGCGGCAGCGGCATGGGAGTCCTGGAGCAGCCCTTTGAAGGCATCCTCAATAACATCTCCCGCCGTTTCCGGGAGACCCAGTCTGACGCCGCCCGGAAGGAGCTGGAGGAGTGCATGGCCACAGCTCCCTGCCCCCAGTGCGGCGGAGACCGCCTTTCAGAAATTGCCCGGGCTGTTACCGTTGGCGGCATAGGCATCATGGACTTCTGCCGCATGAGCGTCAAAGATGAACTCAAGTTCATGACTGACCTGAAACTGGAAGGCAATATGGCCCTGGTGGCGGAGCAGATTGTGAAGGAGATTCGCTCCCGGCTGCAATTTCTTATGGATGTGGGGCTTGGATATCTGACGCTCTCCCGGTCCGCAGGGACCCTCTCCGGCGGCGAGAGCCAGCGCATTCGCCTTGCCACCCAGATCGGCTCCTCGCTGATGGGGGTTCTCTATATTCTGGACGAGCCGTCCATCGGCCTGCACCAGCGGGACAACGACAAGCTTCTCGCCACCCTCAAGCACCTGCGGGATATCGGCAACACCTTGATTGTGGTGGAGCACGACGAGGATACCATGCGCGCTGCGGACTTTATTGTAGACGTGGGCCCCGGCGCGGGAAGCCACGGCGGCGAAATCGTGGCGGCAGGCACCTTGCAGGATATTCTGGATTGCCCAAGGTCCGTCACCGGCCAGTATCTCTCCGGGGCGAAGAAAATTCCCGTTCCCTCTGCCCGCCGGCAAGGAAACGGCCTGAAGCTTACCATTGAAGGGGCTACGGAAAATAACCTCAAGAACGTAGACGTGGACATCCCCCTGGGCACCTTGACCTGTGTCACCGGTGTCTCCGGTTCCGGCAAGTCCAGCCTGGTGAACGAGGTCCTCAATAAGACGCTCATGGGCAGGCTGAACCATGCCAGAACCCGTCCCGGGGCCTGCCGCAGCATTCAGGGCATGGAAAACCTGGACAAGGTCATCGACATTGACCAGAGTCCCATCGGTCGGACACCCCGGTCCAACCCTGCCACTTACACGGGCCTTTTCAACGACATCCGGGACCTGTTCGCTTCCACAAACGACGCCAAAATTCGGGGTTATGGTCCAGGGCGGTTCTCCTTCAATGTAAAAGGCGGCCGATGCGAGGCTTGCTCCGGCGACGGCTTGGTGAAGATTGAAATGCACTTCCTGGCGGACGTGTACGTTCCCTGCGAAGTCTGCCATGGCGCCCGGTACAACCGGGAGACACTGGAAGTGCTCTACAAGGGCAAGAACATTGCCCAGGTTCTGGACATGACTGCGGAGGAGGCTCTGGACTTTTTTGAAAACCAGCCGAAAATCCGCCGGAAGGCCCAGGCATTGGTTGAAGTGGGCCTGGGGTATGTGAAGCTGGGCCAGTCCAGCACTACGCTCTCCGGCGGCGAAGCCCAGCGGGTAAAGCTGGCAACGGAGCTTTCCAGGGTCGCCACAGGCAAGACCATCTATATTCTGGACGAGCCCACCACGGGCCTCCACGCCGCTGACGTTCACAAGCTCATTGAGGTGCTTCAGCGCCTGGTGGATGCCGGGAATACGGTCCTCGTCATTGAGCACAACCTGGACGTCATCAAAACTGCGGACCACATCATCGACCTGGGCCCCGAGGGCGGCGATGCCGGCGGACAGGTGGTTGCCGTGGGAACGCCCGAAGAGGTTGCCCAAATCGAGGAAAGCTACACAGGGCAGTATTTGAAACCCTATCTGAAAGGGTAATTAAAAAACGGGCACCTGCCTTCCTGGCGGCGTTTTTCTCTGAGGCTGCCGGAAGAAGGCAGGGTTGCCTGCGGTGAAGGCCCTGTCCTCTGAATACGAAAAAATTCCCGGCCCAAAAGGGCCGGGAAGCGCAGCTACAATTCTTTTTTGTAAGCGTCAATGGGCAGCACCTGGCTCAGCTCAATGAGGGCCTGGTCCCTCCCGCCTGTAAGGTCCATTTTCGGGGTCCGGAAAGTCGTTCCCGAGGACTGCTGAATCTTTATGGTGAGGGTTATGCGGGTGCCGTTTTCCTGCGGACGGTCAATGAGCACGGTACCGCCGTGGACTTCGGCGGCCCGGCGGATGAGAACCATGCCAAGGCCCAGGCCATAGCGGCTGTCTTCCAGCATGGGGGATCGGGTGTAGCGCTGAAACACCGTGGGAAGCAAATCGCTGGGAATGCCGGAGCCATTGTCCTGGAGGCTGAGACAGAGGGTATTTCCCTTGCGGCTCAGTTCCCCGTGGATGCGCCCGCCTTCCTTTGGCAGGAACTTCATGGAATTGGAGATTATATTGAAGACTGCCCGCTCCATGAGGTCGTCGTCCAGAAGTCCCCACAGAGGCTCCTCAATGCCCTGGTAGTCGATGGCAGCTCCGGCTGTCTGGGCAAGGGCGGCGGCTTTTTCAAAGATATCGGAGAAAACCTGGGAAATATTCCGGGTCTCCCGGCGGCTGGGGAAATTCTCCTGCCCGGCGTCGGACATATTGCCGAGAATACGCTGGAGCTGATAAAGGCCCCGGCTCATTCTGGCGAGAAGCTCCTGCTGCTTCGGGTCATGCTCTCCGGAGAGCAGATGATCCGAGACCGCAATGATACCGGAGAGCGGCCCCCGCAGCTCCCGGGCGGCCAGTCCCATGGCACGCAGTTCCCGGTCGTCGGCCCAGTCGTCCAGAAGGAACAAGTCCCCGGCGGCGGTTCGGGTGACGGAAGCTCCCAGAGCAGCTCCCCCCAGGGACATCTGCAGATAGAGGCACCCATCCGTCAGGGCTTCGTATTCCGTCTGCCCGGTGAGCAGAACCTCCTGTATGTGCATACCGGATGACAGGGGAAGGCCATAAGCGGCGTGGTTGACCTGGGTGACGACACCGTCCTTTACCAGGAAGGCGGGCCTCAGCACCAGCTCCAGAATGTTTGTTTCTTTCTCTTGTTCCATTGTGCTCCTCCTTGCCTTCCTAGCTTGTGCAGAATGGGAGAAATCTTTCCCGGCGAGTTTCGATGGATACTGACATTTTAACGACAAATAGACAAAATAGCAAGTTCTAATTTCACGGGAGGTGGGGACATGGATGAAAAATCCATCCACAAAGGCCACAGAGAGCGCTTAAAGAGCCGCTTTTTAGCCTGCGGCCTGGATGATTTTACGGATATTCAGATTCTGGAGCTTTTGCTTTTCTATGCAATTCCCATGAAAGATACCAGCCCCATTGCCCATGCTCTGCTGGATACCTTCGGGAGCCTGTCCCAGGTGCTGGACGCGGAGCCGAAGGAATTGAAGAAAGTTCCTGGCATCAGTGACCACGCCGCGTGTCTGCTGAGCCTGGTGACGGAACTTGCCAGAGCCTATCAGGTGGACTGCGCCCGGCAGGCGAAATGCCTCCTTACCCTGGACGAGTGCGGTGCCTATCTCACCGCCTTTTTCCTGGGAAGGACCGTGGAGACGGTATTTCTTCTCTGTCTGGACGCCAAATGCAAGGTTCTTGCCTGCAAGGAGGTGGGGGAGGGAAGCGTCAATTCCGCCAGCGTTTCCGTGCGGAAAATCGTAGAAACGGCCCTGTCTTCTGGTGCCAGCACCGTAGTCCTGGCCCACAACCACCCCAGTGGCATCGCCCTGCCTTCTGAAGAGGACATTGCCACCACCCGTCGGGTGGCGGCTGCGTTGGAGGCCGTGGAGGTTCACCTGGCAGACCACATGATAGTGGCGGACAGTGACTTCGTGTCCATGGCCCAGTCGGGAATTTCATTTTTAGACCATTGAATGGAGAGCGTATGGATACCTTTCATTTAAAATCCGAATATCGTCCTTCCGGTGACCAGCCCGAAGCCATTGCAGGTCTGGTAAACGGTGTGAACCTTGGGCTTCACGAGCAGACCTTGCTGGGTGTTACAGGCTCCGGCAAGACCTTTACCATGGCCTCCGTCATTGAAAAGCTGAACAGGCCCACCCTGGTCCTGGCTCACAATAAGACCCTGGCTGCCCAGCTTTGCAGCGAGTTCCGGGAGTTTTTCCCGGACAATGCCGTGGAATACTTTGTAAGCTATTACGACTACTACCAGCCCGAGGCCTACATTGCCCACACGGACACTTATATCGAGAAAGACGCTTCGGTAAATGAGGAAATCGACCGTCTGCGCCACAGCGCCACCTCGGCTCTTTTTGAGCGCCGGGATGTGATTGTGGTATCCTCGGTAAGCTGTCTCTATGGCCTGGGAGACCCGATCGACTATAAGAGCATGGTGATTTCCCTGCGGGTTGGCATGGAGTATCCTCTGGACGACGTGCTTCGGAAGCTCACGGAAATCCGCTACGAGCGCAACGACATCGATTTTTCCCGAAACAAATTCCGGCTTCGGGGAGACACTTTGGAAATTTACCCCGCCTATTGGTCCGGCAAGGCCATCCGGGTGGAGTTTTTCGGAGACGAGGTGGACCGTATCAGCGAAATCAACGCTGTGTCGGGCCTTGCCGAGCGGTATCTGGACCATGTGGCTATCTATCCTGCCAGCCATTATGTGGCCTCGAAAGAAAAGCTCCACCGGGCCATGCTGGAAATTCAGCGGGAGTGCGACGAACAGGTGGCCTTCTTCCGGGCGAAAGACAAGCTCATCGAGGCCCAGCGCATCGCCCAGCGGACAGCCTATGACCTGGAAATGATGACGGAAATCGGCTTCTGCAACGGCATTGAAAACTACTCCCGGGTGATTCAGGGAAGGGCGCCGGGAACGCCCCCCACCACGCTTCTGGACTATTTCCCAAAGGATTTTCTCATGTTCATCGACGAGAGCCACGTGACGATTCCCCAGTGCCGGGCCATGTTTGCAGGAGACCGAAGCCGGAAGGATGCCCTGGTGAACTACGGCTTCCGCCTGCCCTCGGCCTACGATAACCGTCCTCTGACCTTCTCTGAATTTGAAGGGAAAATCAACCAGGTCATCTACGTTTCGGCAACTCCGGGAGAATATGAATCCACTCGGTCCGGCCAGATTGTGGAGCAGGTCATTCGCCCCACGGGACTTCTGGACCCCCTGGTGGAAGTCCGGCCCATTGAAGGGCAGATTGACGACCTTATCGGCGAGATCAATGCCCGCACTGCCAAGCAGGAGCGGGTCCTGGTGACCACTCTTACAAAGAAAATGGCAGAGGATTTGACGGTGTATCTCCAAAAAGCAGGCATTCGGGTGCGGTATATGCACTCGGACATCGGCGCCATGGAGCGGATGGAAATCATCCGGGATCTGCGTATGGCGAAATTCGACGTACTGGTAGGCATCAACCTGCTGCGAGAGGGTCTTGATTTGCCGGAAGTGAGCTTGGTCGCTATTCTGGACGCCGATAAGGAAGGATTCCTCAGAAGCGAGACCAGCCTGATTCAGACCATTGGCCGTGCCGCCCGAAACGCCGAAGGCAAGGTCATTATGTACGCTGACAATGTGACGCCCTCCATGCGTGCTGCCATGGATGAGACCGCCCGCCGCCGGGACATTCAGAACGCCTACAATGTTTCCCACGGCATCGTTCCCAAGACCATTATCAAATCTGTCCGGGACCTCATCGAAATTTCCTCGCCCACTGCCGAACGCAAAGGCCGCAGCGGCGTGAAAATGACCAAGGCCGAGAAGGAAAAGGAGATTGCACGTCTGGAAAAACAGATGAAGGAAGCCGCCAAGATGATGGAGTACGAGTACGCCGCCGTGCTCCGGGACCAGATCATCGAACTGCGGAAGTAAAAAAACGCCCCCTGGATACGACAGTTTCCAGGGGGCGTGCTGTATCCTTTGGAATTCTCCGTGCCTGCGGAATGGGGGGTGTTTAAACGCTGGCGGCCTCTTTCTCCTTATCCTGAATGCTGATGCTCACGCCGTTGACTTCCACGTCTTCGTCGGCGCAGATCATGATGTACTTGACGCCGCCGATGACCCTTGTCTCAATGAGGTCGCTCCGGGCGGGGTCCACTTTGATGACCACATCCGGTGTCTTCAGCTCAAAATGCTTATTGTCAATGATGTTCTTGGGGTGCAGGTCCGCTTCAAAGCCGAAGGCCTCGTCGTAGCTGACGCTGAACTTTGCCATGGCGGCATCGCTGACATGGCAGGAAGCCAGAACTTCCTTTACTTCCTCCTTACCAATCAGCAAGGGTTCGGGGACTTTCGCTTCCTTGTGAAGCTCAATGCGCTGGGAAATCTGGTCGTGGACGGTCTGGACCACGTCCAGACTGCACTCCTCGCCAAGAGAAGTGGTGAGCAGGGCCTCGAAGCTCTTTTTCTGTTCTGCGGCGGGCTGGGGCACAGGGACGTTAAACAGGGCTTCAATCAGGGCGTCCTGACTGACGGAAATATCGTGGGTGTAGTACAGGGCGCTGTAGATGTCTGTTGCCCGGTCATTGAAGGCCGGGAACAGGAAGCCCAGGGCAGGGGAGGAGACCATCTGGTTCATGGCGCCGTCGTGGAAGAGCTTCTCCTCGGGAACGTAGTGGAGGTTCGCTTTGGTCTGTTTCACCGGGCAGATGGTGCAGATTAAGTAGGTGTAGACTTCATCGGACTGGTCGCGGCTGGCAATATCGTCCTTTCCCTTAAAGGGCACGTCGTAGCTGTCACAGCCCAGAAGAATCAGGTAGCTGCCCTCCAGAACAACGCTGTCAATGATTTTTTGGAAGAATGCGGCCAGCAGTTCCTCGTCCTGGAGCTTACACTCCCGCAGGTCCATGAGCAGCTTGTGCTCCGGGGAGCCTGCTACCTGACTGGTCTTGAAGCTCAGGTCAATGAGATTGCGTCCCAGACCCCCGGAAAGGGTGCGCCGGAGCAGGGCGAAGTATTTGTCGGACTCATTTTCCGGCATCAGGGCTGTGGACTGCCGGAACGACGTGATGATCTCCTTGTTGTCATTTACATAACAGCCATACAGATGGGTAATGGCACTGCGGTCCCGGCGCAGGTGCCGCCGGATCTCGCCGATTTCCTTATCGATCATAGGTTACCTCGCTGAAATAGAATGGTTCCGCTATTTTACCACATTCCATGAAAAAAAGATAGGGGAATAATAACAAAAAGCAAGGGAGGGGCTTTCCCCTCCCTTACTATGCTTCGCTTTCCGGGAAAAGAGCTTCCATGAGTTCCTGAGCCTTTTTCTTTGCCTCTTTTGGAACAAAAATGTTCAGACTTTCCCGCATTCCGGTCTTGATGGTCAGACCGGCACCGTGGACCGGAATGGCTGTGTAGGGCACGTTGTTGTCTTTCAGTACCTGGGTGAGCATCTGCGCCCACATGGCTTCCTTCTGGGTGAGAAATTCAAAAACGGTTTCCATGAAAACAGCTCCTTTCTCTGGTGGGTTCTGTGACTATTATACAGCATCCGGAGCGAAAAGGAAAGCCCTGTGTGCTATTTTAACGAAATATTCCAGGTTTCGCCGTCCACGACGTATTGAAACTCTGTCAAGCGGTCATCCAGCATTACCCGAAGCAGCTCGTCAAAATCGTTCACAGTGTTGAAATCAGACAGCTCACTTCTGGAAATCCACCGCATCTCGCCCTCGTCCGATGAACGGACCTCCCCGGAAAAGCTCTCTGTGCGGAAGAGAAATACCAGGTATCGCCCATTTTCTATGGGGAATTGCTTGATGCCGCAGAGCTTCGGAGAATGAATCGTCAGCCCTGTTTCTTCCTGCATCTCCCGGACCACGGCGTCAACAATAGACTCGCCTTTTTCGATATGCCCGCCGGGAAGGGTCCAGCCGTCCCAATCTTTCTTTCGGCGATTTTGCAGTAAAAGCCTGTCGCCCTGATGAATCAGGCAGAGCACAGCCAGCTCCACATTTTCGGTCCGTTCCATCAAAGAAGCCTTTTTGCCAGCAGCTTTGTCACCTGGGCGCAGTGATGGGCGGCGTTGCGCTCGAAGGTGGGGTAGTCCATTTCGGCGCTGTCGTCCGCCTTGTCGGAGATGGCCCGAAGAATGACGAAGGGCACGCCGTTGCGGTATGCGGTCTGGGCAATGCCGGCTCCTTCCATTTCCGTGCACAGAGCGCCGGTGATGTCAATGATGCGCTGCTTTGTCTCTTTTTCGGCAATGAATTGATCGCCTGAGGCAATGCGCCCGATTTGATTGTGGCCGGGATTTACTTCCTCGGCGGCGGCATAGGCTTTTTCCATCAGCGCAGGGTCTGCGGGGAAGGCAGTGCGGTCCATGCCGGGAACCATGCCCATGGGGTAGCCAAAGCGGACGCAGTCAAAGTCGTGGTACATGGCGTCCCGGCTTACCACCAGATCGCCGATGTCCAGTTTTGCATTCAGAGAGCCTGCGATGCCGGTGTTCACAATGCAGGTGGCTGAAAAGCGGTCGCAGAGAATCTGCACGCACAGCGCCGCATTCACCTTGCCGACGCCGCACTGGACCACAACAACCTCCAGGCCTTCCAGCTTTCCCTCATAGAAAGTGCTTCCGGCCACCACGGTGCTTTTTTTGTCCTCCAGGGAGGCAACCAAGGTCTCCACTTCCAGGGCCATGGCCCCGATAATGCCAAGTTTCGCCATAGTTTCTCCTTACTCCGGGTACTGAAGCCGGGTGTCGTCAATATTTTCCAGCAAAGCGGCGTATTTTTCGCCCCAGTAATTCGCCATGGACAGGTTCATGTCCAGATAGTTGCCGCAGTCCTTCGCCGCGGCGCCGGGAACTTCTCCGCGATAATCCCGGATGAACTGGAAGCAGCGGCGAGCCAGAGGCAGCACATCCCGGGAATTCAGGTCCCCGGCAAGAAGCAGGTAGAACCCGGTCCGGCAGCCCATGGGGCCGAAGTACAGAACCCTGTCCCGCCATTGCGGGTCGTTTCGGAGAAACGTTGCGGCAAGGTGTTCGATGGTATGAACTTCAGCGGTGTTCATGACGGGCTCAAAATTGGGCCGGGTCAGCCGCAGGTCGAAAGTGGTGACGGTGGCATTTCCCACCTTGTCCTTCCGGGAGACGTAGAGCCCCGGCAGCAGACGCATGTGGTCAATGGTGAAGCTGGTTATTTTTTCCATATAAAATCCTTACCCATTTCAATATTTTTTGAATCTATCGTTGTTCGGAGGAAAGATGCTGAATTTCGGTCCGGCGCTAATGCTGCCCATTTCATTGGATTAATGACAATTTGCGGCGTCAATGGCCAGGACCAGCAGCAGCCCCGGCAGCTCGTCGGCAGGGTCAGCGAAATCCAGGGTGTAGGTGTCACTCCAGCTAAACACCTGCTTGGAGATGGTACCCACGGTGTGCCCACGCTCCACAATTTGGTAGTCCCAGCCCATGAGGTCGCCGGTTACGTCCCAGTTTCGGTAGTCTACCTGATAACGGGGCCGGAAGAGGGTGAATTCCCGCCGGACCGTGCCAATCTCCTGACCGTCCATTATGATACTGAATTTCGGCATCAGGGTCATAAGACCTTCGCGGATGAAGCCCACCTCCCGGCCAGTGGATCTTTCGTAAATGTGAAGGAGATGGGCCAGGGGGAAAAATTCTGCCCGGACCTCATACCGGGGATTTCCCCATTGGTCATAGACGTCATAGCTGTCGGTCCAGGAAAAGACACGCTGACGGATGCACAGTTTCATAAGTACAGCCTCCTTTAAAAAATCATAGCATATCGGGGGGAAATTTGCAAGAAAAAGCCGCCCCAACCGTTGGTTGAGCGGCGCTCAACCTGAGGTTGACCGAAAAAATGCAGCCCTAAACAAATAATTGATAGCTTTTTCACCGGATTTATGGCATGATATAGCCATCCAAAGAAAAAGGAGACTTGCGTTATGGAAGAGACTTTGGGAAAGCGAATTGCCGCCTGGCGCCGCCGGGTTGGTATGACCCAGGATCAGTTGGCGGAGCGTCTGGGGGTCACGGCTCAGGCAGTGAGCAAGTGGGAAAACGACCAGTCCTGCCCGGACATCGCCACGCTGCCTCGCCTTGCGGAGATTTTCGGCGTCACCACCGACCAGCTGCTGGGAGTCCCTCAAAAGGAAGAAGTCCATACCGGAGAAGTGGTTACGGAAAAGGACGAGTATCAGCACGGTCATATTGAAATCGACCTGGGCAGCGGTAAAAGGGGTGCCCTGGGGCTTGGAATCTGGGTCCTTCTCAGCGGGGCCCTGCTGCTCCTGAATAACCGCTTCATCCAGAACGGAGGCATCTGGGAGAGCTTGATGATTGCCGGACTACTGACCATAGGCTTCATGGGCATTCGGCGGCATTTTTTCATCAGCTTGGCCTGCATCCTTTTTGGTACCTACGAAGGGCTGAATAATTTCTATGTCCTGCCGGATATTGGAACCATGGGAATTTGGGCGGTGTTTCTCATGGCCCTGGGACTGAGCATCCTGGTGGATGCCCTGCGAAATCCCAAGAAAAGAAAAATCCGCATTACCCGAGACGGCAATCCCATTACTTTGAACGGCACGGGATTTGTTGAAAGCAACATGGAGTTTGGGGAAGAGAGCTTTGTCTGCGCCAGCAGCTTTAACGAGAAAACCTATCGGGTGGACCTGCCCCGGCTGAAAAACGGCAGCGCCCAGACTTCCTTCAGCGAAATGAAGCTGGACCTTACGGGAGTTCAGGAATTTGCTCCCGGCTGTGAGATTTTCTTGAGCTGTTCCTTCGGGGACATGGAGGTCACTGTGCCGAGAAACTGTAAGGTAAACATCCAGGACAAGGTGAGTTTCGGCACGGTGGAATGCAAGGGAAAACCCGACTCCGACGCTCCGTATTCTCTTACCGCCGACTGCAAGGTCAGCTTCGGAGAAGTTACCATTGTCTACGTCTGACGCAATCCAACATTTGCAGGGGAAGGCTACATAACAGAAAGCCTCTGTAAAAAAATGCTCCTTGGCCAAGGCGGATTTTTTGCTTTTCCACCAATTACTCTTGCATTTTTTGGCTCGGGGTGGTAGAATAACAATGACTATCCATTAAAGGCAGGGATGCAACATGGCAAAAGACGATTTTGACATCAACTTCGACTTTGAACAGGAACTCGGCTTTGATCCCAAGTCCTTTCTGGGGGACACCGAGATCCATGATGATATTGATTTGAACGAATTTTCCGACGAGGAACTGGGCCTTGGGGACCTGAACGCCCCACAGGAGGCGCCGCAGCAGGAAGAAAGCCAGTCTGACGATTTTGACCTGGATATGGACCTGGGTGACTTTCTCAGCATGGGCGACCCCAAAGGCGGACGTCCTGCGGATGAAAACGTAGACGTGCCGGAGTTTGCCCATCGGCAGGACTACGACCAGGAAGCCGAATATCCCCAGGAGGAGTATCCCGAACAGGACGATGCGCCTCAGGAATTTCAGGATGAAGAGGAAGTGGAACAGCCCAAAAAGAAGCGGGAGCGCAAGCCCAAGAAGCCCAAGGAACCTAAAAAACCTGCAGGGCCCAATATCTTCACCAAATTCTATGACCTGTACTTTGCGCCTATTATGGACAAATCCATGCAGGAAGAGCCGGTGGACCCTGAGAGACCCCGCCGCCGCCGCAGAAAGTCCAAGATGCAGATTTTCAAGGAGGTATATCTCCCGCCCATTGTGGTGAGCCTGTGCCTCATCCTGGTGCTGACCTTCACCGTGGGCTCCGTTACCAATTTCATCAAGCAGAAGAAGCTGGACGCGGATACGGAGAAAACCCGTCTGGATGAATCCATCTCTGCAGAGCAGGAAGCTGAGCGGAACAAACAGCGGCTTCTCATGGAGGCCGAGGCCCTGGCCCAGGTCTATGACTATGACGGCGCCATTGCCAAGCTGGAAGAGGTCGGCGATTTGACTGCCAACACCGAATTCGCCGTCAAGCGTTCCGAATATGAGACCATCCGCTCGAGCCTCAAAGAGTACCAGGACCCCACCACGATTCCCAACCTGAGCTTCCATACGCTTATGGTGGACCCTGCGAGAGCCTTTGCTGTGACGGAAGATGGTTTGGGAGGCCTGTACAACCGGAACTTCGTCTCGATTGGCGAGTTCGAGAAGATTCTCCAGAACATTTATGACGCAGGCTACGTTCTGGTGGACTTTGACAGCTTTACCACCTACAATAACAATCAGATTTTCCCTGGCTCCATCAAGCTCCCTGAGGGGAAAAAGCCTATTATGATTACCGAGACCATGGTCAACTACTACGGCTACATGGTCGACGGCAATGACGATGAGGAACCGGATGCCGCTGGCCATGGCTTTGCCAGCAAGCTGGTTTTGGATGCCAACGGAGACATCAAGGCCGAATATGTGGACGCCAACGGCACCAAAATGGTGGGCAACTACGACCTGGTGCCCATCCTGGAGGACTTCCTGAAGGAACACCCCGACTTTTCCTACCAGGGAGCCAAGGCCATTCTGGCTGTGTCTGGTAAGGAAGGCATCTTCGGCTACCGCATCAACTCCACCTATGTGTCCACCAAGAGCCAGAGCTTTGTGGACGGCGAGATTGCGGGGGCAAAGGAGATTGTCAAGGCCCTCCGGGACCGGGGCTACACCCTTGCCTGCTACACCTATAACGACTCCGACTATAAGCAGCTGAACGCCAACCAGATCAACGAGGAACTGAGCCTGTGGACCCAGCACATTACCCCTGTCATTGGTGATGTAAACGTGTTTGTCTTTGCAAAGTCCAGTAATATCGCAGATTACGCCGGCGCAAGCTTCACCGCTCTCTATAACAGCGGCTTCCGCTACTTCGTTTCCAATGGTACTACCCCGTGGGCCGAGGTTAATTCCACCTATGTCCGGCAGAACCGCCTCATGGTCACGGGCAACTCCATGGCCTGGCATTCTGACTGGTTCAAGGGCATCTTCGATCCCAATGTGGTGATTGATATGACCACCCGTGTCAGTGTGCCCAACTAAAATACAAACCGCCGGGGCTGAGTTTCAGCCCCGGCATTTCTTATGGAGGAAGGATATGGAAATCAGAAAAGGAAGATACCGCCACTTTAAAGGGAATTTCTACGAGGTTATAGGTACCGCCCGACACTCGGAGACCCTGGAAGAAATGGTGGTCTACCGGGCTCTATACGGAGAAGGCGGCCTGTGGGTTCGTCCTGCCAGCATGTGGAACGAAGAGGTAAACCGGGAGGACTATCGGGGCCCCAGATTTGTCTTTGTGGGGGAATGATTGGTAAGGGGCACGCTGGGCAGCAGCAGAAAATTGCTGATTGCCTGCGGCGCGCATTTCCGGGATCATAGAAAAAGCCCTGCGGAATCTTCCGCAGGGCTTAACGCTTATAGGTTCGTATTGATGGGCTTTTTGGAATTTTCCACAATGGTGCAGATGATATCCACGCACTGCTCAATGCCCAGCTCGCCGGTATCCATGCAGAGGTCGTAGTTCTGGCTCTGACCCCAGGTACGGCCGGTGTAGTGCTGATAGTTTACCCGGCGGCGCTTGTCTTTTTCGCGCAGACGTGCCTCAGGGCTCTTGTCGGATTCGCCGTAGCGGCGGACGATGCGGTCAGCGCGGTAGGCCATGTCGGCGTGGACATAGACATGGAGGGCATCGGTGCGGTCTTTGAGGATGTAATCAGCGTTCCGGCCCACAATGACGCAGGGGCCTTTCTCCGCCAGCTGGAGGATTACGCTGCACTGGATATTCCACAGGAAGTCGGCGGTGGACAAACCGTTCATGACACCGGGGACGCCTTGGGGGGCGAAGGCATAGGAGAACAGGCTGCTGCCGGGAGAATGTTCCCCGTGTTCTTCCACAAATTTAGGGGCAAAGCCGGATTCCAGGGCGATCTGATCCACCAATTCCTTGTCGTAGAAGGGGATGCCCAACCGTTCGGCGACCATGTGACCCACGGTACGTCCACCAGAACCAAACTCACGGCTGATGGTGATGATTTTCTTTTCCATAATATGCCTCCTTCCGAGAACACTTGCGTTTCTCTTGCTTATATTATAGTCAATATGCTGGCAAATGTCAAGAAAGGGTTATACCGTGTTGGGCAAAATTATCTATTTGTTCAAAACATTTACATAATGTGTTCCTCGGCGCAGTTGTCGACCACAAAAACGCCCATCTCTTCCCGGTCCGGCGCGGCAAAGAGCTTAATGGAGCAGGCGTCAAAAGCCGGACAAATAACAGCCTCCGGGTCCAAACGAAAACAGGCATCCTTCTTTTCTTCCATGGCTATCACCTCGGGAAATAGGTTTCCCTGCTGCCTGGGGATTATCCTATGAGAAAATTTGGGATGATGATAATATTTGTTTATAATTCGCAGAATGCCACTTTTTCGTATGATAATGGCCCCCGGAAAAATTCCGGGGGCCTGATTTCTTACAGCGGCTGCCGATTTTCGTACTGACGCTTGACCTCTTCCACGATCTCTGTGTCGGCGGGGCAGAATTCATATCTGCCTGTGTCTCGCGGATGGACCCATCTCAGGTCTACGTGCTCCAGCATTTTTGGGAAGCCTTCGGGAATGATGCAGTGGTAGAGACGCAGGCGGATGGTCATGTCGGGATATTCGTGAAGTACCTGCATGAAAGGCTCGTGGACTTCCACGGTCACATCCAGTTCCTCTCTGCACTCCCGGATGAGAGCCTCTTCATGGGTCTCTCCGGGCTCCACCTTGCCGCCTACGAATTCCCAAAGCAGCCCTCTGGCCTTGTTTGGAGGACGGCGGCAGATGAGAAGCTTGTCTTTCTCCCAGAGAAGGGCGGCAACCACGTCCACCGGCTTGCGGCGGGTCAGCACAAGGGCGGAAACAGGGCTGACCCATACCGTACCGGATACTCTCTCTATGGTCGCTGTTCCGGCGGTGAGGTTCCGGATGTTCACATTCCACTTTCCTTCCGGAAGCTCTAGAGGGATGTCTTGGGTGTCGGAATTGAAAACGACCAGAATCTCCGTGCTGTCTTCGTCCAGGTGGAAGGCTACGCAGTGGTCGTTTCCCAGATACCTGGGGGATACACGCCGCTGAATTTCCTCCCGGGTTTGCAGCCGCAGGACTTTGTGGGCCTTTCGGAAGGCGATGAGGCCACGGTAAAACTGCGCCACCTCCTGACAGTCGGGCTTGTCCAGGTCCTCCCAGGCAATGGCGTTTACCCGATCTCCGGAGCGGTAGCTGTTCTGGTCGAAACCTCCGTGCCGTCCCGGCTTGGAGCGAAGAATTTCCTCCCCTGCCATGAGGAAGGGCACGCCCTGGGACAGCATACTGTAGGCTGCCGCCAGGCAGTTCATCCGAATGCGGGTTTCTCTGGGTGCTTCCGGTGCCCCCAGGGCAATGCGGTCAAAGAGGGTGTGGTTGTCGTGGCAGGACACATAGTTCACGCACTGGTCCGGCTGGCTTGCCCAGCGGGGCATTCCCAGAAAACAGCTTTCCAGCAGTTCCCGCGGACAGTACCCGCCGGAAACAAAGCCGGGGGCGGAAGAGTCGAACACGGACCCCCGCAGGGTGTCCCGGATGGTGTCGTTAAAAAAGGCAAACCCGGGCACAAGACCGGAATTTCCCTGAACCGTAAGAGATACGTTCCCCTTGGTGGGTCGGGTGTCCATGGTCCAGCCTTCGCCGTAGAAAAGGACATGGGGATGCTTTGAGTGGACGGTCTCCATGACCTCCTGGATGGTTCGGGTGTCCAGAAGTCCCACCAAATCGAACCGGAAGCCGTCAATGTGATATTCATCCGCCCAGTAATTGACGCTGTCCACAATGAATTTTCGTACCATGGACCGCTCGGAGGCTGTGTCGTTGCCGCAGCAGGAACCGTTGGATTCCCAACGGCTGAAATACCCGGGCACAATTTCATTGAAGCAGAAATGCTCTGCGTCATATACGTGGTTGTAAACCACGTCCATAATAACGCCCAGCCCTGCTTGGTGGAGAGACAGCACCATCTGCTTCATTTCCCACACCCGCCGGGAGCCGTCGAAGGGGTCGGCAGAATAGGAACCCTCCGGGGCGTTGTAATTCACCGGGTCATATCCCCAGTTGTACTGCGGATGTTTCCGCGTCTCATCGGTCCAGCCGAAGTCAAATAGCGGCAGGAACTGAACATGGGTAACACCCAGTGCCTGGATGTGCCGAAGCCCTGTGGGCTGGCCGCCCTTGGTGTATCCGGATTCAATGACGCCCAGAAACTGCCCCCGGTGGATGGCGGGAGCATCCTTGCCCATGGTAAGGTCCCGGACATGGGCTTCATAGATTACGGCGTCGGTAATGGACAGGTCTTTATGCGGCGGGGTGTCGTTCTCCCAATTCTGAGGGTCTGTGGACTGAAGGTCCAGAACCATGGCCCGCTCGCCGTTTACGCCGACGGCCCGGGCATAGGGGTCACAGCACTCCCGCATCTGCCCCTCAACCAGCACAAGATAGGTATAGTAGATTCCGTTCAGATTCCCTTCCACCACTGCTGCCCAGGTGCCCTGGGTGCTTTGGGCCATCTGAATGCGGCGGGCCGGCTTCTCTCCTGTGCCTTCTGTATAGAGAAGTACGCTGACCTCCTGGGCCGTAGGTGCCCAGACCCGAAAAGCGGTATGCTCCGGCGACCAAACGGCTCCCAAATCCTGCCCAGAATATGTAAATTTTGATTCAAAAGATTCGCTGGAGTAAAGGCTGAACATGGCGCGGGACTCCTTACACATAGATTCTCAACACAAAAATAGCGGGGCTTGCTGGAAAACCATGTCAAAATACATAACTGGGCGCACATTCCAAAAAGCTTTTGCCAAACAGATATAAGAATCATACCATCTTACTGGAATGCCGTCAAGAATAAGATGTGAATTTTTCACATACAAGCAAAAGTTTACGGATTTCCTCTTGTCGAATACGCCGAAGTGTGCTATACTATGGATACACCGAAGAAAACGGTGATAAGGAAAGGAGCTGCCGCATATGAAGTTTCAGTATAAGGAAAAGAAAATTAAACTTCCTGACAATGTCCACGCCTATGCCGAGAAAAAGGTCATGAAGCTGGCACGGTTCTTTGAGGAGGATGCGGAGGCACTGATCGTATTTTCTGTAGAGCGGAACCAGAACAACGTGGAGCTGACGGTCCACGGCGCAGGTACCTGGTTCCGGGCCAGCGAATCCACTTCTGATATGTTTGCCTCTATTGATGCGTCCGTATCTACCATCGAAGGCCAGATCCGCAAGAATAAGACCCGCCTGGCCAAGCGCCTGAAACAGGGAGCTTATGACCGCACCGTTCAGGAAGAGACAAACTTTGTGCCGGATGTATCTGAAGATGAGCTTCGGATTGTAAGGAATAAACAGTTCTACTTTAAGCCCATGACCAGAGAAGAGGCCATCCTGCAAATGAACCTGCTGGGTCATAACTTCTTTGCATTCCGGGATGAGGATAACGGCGGAGCATTCGCTGTGGTCTATCGCAGAAACGATGGCGGCTATGGCCTCATTGATGACGCAAAGTAACGTTCAATTATATATAGAGGAGGAAGCCTTTTTGGCTTCCTCCTTATGTATAAAGAGAGAGGAAAAGCTACAGAAAAAATTCCTGAAAAATTTTCAAAAAACACTTGACAAACGTTGGATAACGTGGTAACATATGCAAGCTGTCCGCGAGGGACAGCAAAAAGCACCGGAATGAAGCGAAAATTTTGAAAGAACTTCAAAAAAGTTCTTGACAAATGAAGCTTCATAAGGTATAGTAACAAAGTTGCGCGATGAACGGTTTCGGTCGGGAGCGCGGCTCGCAGCTTGAAGAAATTTGAAAAAAGTTCAAAAAAGAGCTTGACAAATTCGACAAGATGTGCTAAAATAATCCAGCTAACTGCGAGAGCGGAAAGCGAAACCTGTACCT